>Ga0209345_10001691_pt1 | contig 25868 bp, 24 predicted proteins | sample Cruoilmetagenom7_FD_187294 | JGI IMG/M metagenome (GOLD analysis project Ga0209345, IMG submission 187294) | Oil polluted marine microbial communities from Coal Oil Point, Santa Barbara, California, USA - Sample 7 (SPAdes) (version 2) | ecosystem: Environmental > Aquatic > Marine > Oil seeps ...
GCGAACTGGGGCTAAACGATCCGCCGGTCGCGCGCTATTTCTCATGGCTCGGGGGCATGCTTCAGGGCGATCTGGGCACCGCACTTACCAATGGCCGTGATATCGCAGAGAGCCTTGGCGGACGCCTGAAAAATACCCTTTTCCTTGCATTCTGGGCCGCGCTGATCTCGGTGCCGCTAGCGATCTTCCTTGGTCTGCTTGCTGTGCGCTACAAAGACCGCTGGCCGGACAAGGTCATTTCGGCTGTGACACTCACAACAATTTCCATCCCTGAATTCATGATCGGCTATGTTCTGATCTATTTCGTTGCCATCCAGTGGGGCTGGTTCCCTTCTGTCGCAATCATCAACGACGGCATGTCGATCCTGCAAAAACTTAACGCGATCGCCATTCCCGTCATGGTGCTGACGCTTGTCGTGCTGGCCCACATGATGCGCATGACCCGCGCTGCCATTCTGAACGTGATGCAGTCCGCCTATATCGAGACAGCCGAGCTTAAAGGCATGGGGATGCTCAAGATCATTCGCAAGCATGCCTTTCCAAATGCCATCGCCCCCATCGTCAATGTCGTCATGCTGAACCTTGCCTACCTTGTTGTGGGCGTCGTCGTCGTTGAGGTGGTCTTTGCTTACCCCGGCATGGGCCAGTATCTGGTGGACCATGTTGCCAAACGTGATGTGCCGGTTGTGCAGGCCTGTGGTCTGATCTTTGCCGCCGTCTACATCGGCCTGAACCTTGTGGCTGACATAGTATCGATCCTTGCGAACCCTAGACTGAGGCATCCCAAATGATCCGTATGCCAATCGCCGCAATGATCGGCCTTTTCTTTACAGTAATGTTTTTCCTGAGCGCCATTTTTGCGCCCTTCATCGCCCCCTATGGCATGGCCGAAGTTGTGGGCGATGTTTGGGAGCCTTCTTCCTCGGAGTTTTTGCTTGGCACAGATAGCATCGGACGTGACCTGCTCACGCGCCTGATTTATGGCGGACAGACAACGATCTTTATCGCTACCGCCGCGACAATCCTCAGTTTCACGCTGGGCTCCGTGCTTGGGTTCTTCGCAGCCGTTTCGGGTGGTTGGATTGACCAGTGCATCAGCCGCTTTGTTGATCTGATCATGTCGATCCCGTCGCTTATCTTTGCGCTGGTGGTCCTGTCGGTTATGCCGACAACCATCACAGTGCTAATCATTTTGATGGGTTTGCTGGACAGCACCCGCGTCTATCGCCTTGCCCGTGCTGTGGCAGTCGACATCACAGTCATGGACTTTGTCGAAGCCGCACGTTTGCGCGGTGAAGGAACCGCCTGGATCATCTTCCGCGAAACCCTGCCGAACGCGCTCTCGCCGCTTGTTGCTGAAATGGGCCTGCGGTTCATCTTTGCGGTGCTGTTCATCTCCACGCTGTCTTTCCTTGGCCTTGGCGTACAGCCGCCGCTGGCGGATTGGGGCGGGATCGTGAAAGAGAATAAAGAAGGCATCAACTACGGTATTCAGGCCGCCTTGTATCCTGCCTATGCCATCGCCGCGCTGTGTATCTCGATCAACCTCGTGGCGGACTGGATTCTCAGCCGGACCACATCGCTGAAAGGGGGCCGCGGATGACCGAGCCACTTCTGAAAGTTCGCGATCTTAAAATCGGGGCAACGATCTATCCGCCCGGTGAAAAATCCCGCGAGATCGAGATCGTGCATGGCGTCGATTTCGATCTGGAGGCAGGCAAAGTGCTTGGCCTGATCGGTGAATCCGGTGCCGGCAAATCAACCATCGGTCTGGCTGCTATGGCGTACGGCCGTGGCGGTGTCGAGCTGACGGGCGGTGAAGTCTGGGTCAACGGGCGGGACGTACTAAAGTCAAAGATGGGCGACAAGCGACGCCTGCGTGGCGCCGAGGTGACGTATGTCTCTCAATCGGCCGCAGCATCGTTCAATCCGGCAAAACGGATTATGGAGCAGGTGACAGAGGCCGCTATCGGCCAAGGCAAGTTTTCCCGCAAAGAAGCAGAAGAACGGGCCGTTGCGCTGTTTGAGAAGCTGGGCCTGCCCGATCCTGAAAACATCGGCTCGCGCTATCCGCACCAAGTGTCGGGTGGGCAATTGCAGCGTTGCATGACAGCACTTGCGCTATGCCCACAGCCAGATCTGGTGGTGTTTGACGAACCGACAACCGCGCTTGACGTCACCACACAAATTGATGTGCTCGTAGCGATCAAAAATGCGATCCGCGATACAGGTGTCGCGGCGCTTTATATCACGCATGACCTTGCTGTTGTGGCACAGGTGTCCGACCACATCATGGTGCTGCAACAAGGCGCGATGGTCGAATACGGGACGACCGACCAGATCATCAATAACCCGCGCGAAGACTACACCAAGGCGCTTGTTTCAGTCAGATCCATCAAACATATCGAGAAAGAGCCGACCGACACCCCGATCCTGAAAGTCGAAGGCGTCACTGCCCGCTACAAGGGCACCAACTTTGACGTTCTCAAGAATATCAACGTAGATATCCATCCCGGTCAGACTTTGGCTGTGGTGGGTGAAAGCGGCTCGGGCAAATCCACGCTGGCACGGGTGATTACCGGACTGCTGCCGCCGTCAGCCGGTAAGATCACCTTTGACGGGCGGATTTTGTCACCCGATCTGGCGACCCGCCCCCGCGATGACCTGCGCGAATTGCAAATGATCTACCAGATGGCTGACACAGCAATGAACCCGCGCCAGACGGTCGGCACCATTATTGGCCGACCGCTTGAATTCTATTTTGGTTTAAAGGGCAAAGCCAAGCAGGAACGTATCCAGCAACTGCTGGACGAAATCGAATTAGGTGAAGGTTTTCAGGACCGCTATCCCGCAGAGCTGTCAGGTGGCCAAAAGCAGCGCGTCTGTATTGCACGCGCATTGGCTGCCAAGCCCAAGCTTATCATTTGTGACGAAGTCACCAGCGCGCTTGATCCACTAGTGGCAGACGGCATTCTCAAACTGCTGCTCCGCCTGCAAAAAATCGAGGATGTGGCCTATCTGTTCATCACGCATGATCTGGCGACGGTCAAAGCCATTGCCGATAGCATCGCCGTGATGTTCCAAGGCAAAGTCGTCCGCTACGGCCCGAAATCTCAGGTCCTGTCGCCACCCTTTGACGACTATACCGATCTATTGCTCAGCTCTGTGCCAGAGATGAAGATTGGCTGGCTGGAAGAAACGATCGCCAACCGCAAGATGGAGAGCGCGGGGAACTAGCAAACGATGTATGATCCCAAAGGCAATGGCAGGGATAAGGCAGTGCAATTGGTGCAGTTCACCGAAAGCCTGCCGCCCGAACATCTGCTCGGCCTTGTACACCGCTATATCGAATTGCGCACCGACGGGGCGTTGGATCAGGACTATCGCTTTCATGCATTGCCCGATGCCTGCGCCTATGTGGTTTTTGACCAACGCGATCCATCCATCACGGGCGCTTCAAAGCTGCGCGCGACAGCGCAGGAGTTCAACCTTGGTCGGGAGTTTCACTTCGTCAATATCCGGTTTCTGCCCGGTGTTTGGCAAACCAACCGTGCCCCTTTGACCGAAGGGATTATCGACCAAGCCTATTCCGGCTCCCTGCCCCTGCACGCAATAAATCAAAGCCTTCTGGGGGCGGAATTCGAAGCGCAGCAAGACACCCTTACAAAACTGGTTGAGCAACTGGCTGGCGAGAGGGTTATTGCGCCCAATCCGGTCACTGACAGGATATTCCAGAACCTTGAAGATATCTCTTCTGTCGCGGATATGGCCTCGGTCTGCGATCTATCTGCGCGGCAACTTCAGCGCGTCCTTAAATCTACCACAGGCTTTACACCGCATGATTTTCTCAAGGTTTTGCGCCTGCAACAATCCCTCAATGGCAACGATACGTGGGACTATGCCGATCAGTCCCATTTCATCCACTCCTTTCGCCGTGCAACCGGCTATACGCCAGGAAAACACGCCCGAAAGTTCGATGTCTGAAATCTACAATACGGGGCTGTAAGCCTGCGGTACTTTTGTCTCATCACATCGAGATAAGGAGTGAAAAGATGACACAGATGAACGCAGTTGGATGGTTTGACATCTACGCAAACGACCTGCCCCGCGCCGTAGCTTTCTATGAGACGGTTCTCGACCTTACGCTGGAAGACATGGGCGATCCCACGGGCGAGACCGAGATGAAGAGTTTTCCCACTGACATGGCAAACTATGGCGCGGGTGGCGCGATCACCAAATCCCCACATGCAAAACCGGGCGTCGGCGGCACAACCATCTACTTCTCGGTTGCCGATTGCGCAGTGAATGAAGCACGGGTGACCAAGGCTGGGGGTCAGATTGTGCGTCCAAAATTCTCTATCGGGGATTTCGGGTGGATCACCCTGTGCATGGACACCGAAGGCAATCTGATCGGCTTCAATTCCATGCAGTGATTGACCACGCGTGCACTGGCCGCTTAGCCGTTGCACGCGCAGCTTTGCTGCGATTAGATGCACGGGTATCCGCAGGAGAAACCCATGGACAAAAAGCTACTACTTATCATTCTTGACGGGGTCCCCTACCGCAACTGGCGGCGTCTTTTTGGCAATCTAGAGGGATGGGTGGACAGCGGCGACGCGAGGGTGTGGAAAATCCGGTCGGTCCTGCCGTCGATCTCTGCCTCATGCTATGCATCGATTCATACCGGTGTTGCGCCAGCGGTCCATGGGTGCACCGGAAACGGCAACGTCTTTCGATTGAAAGAGCCAGATGTCTTCTCCCAGACACGCAAGGCAGGCGGTGTGACTGGCGCTGTCGCACATAGTTTCTGGTCCGAGTTTTTTAACCGCCATCCTTTCGACTATGTCCGCGACATCGAATATGACGAACCCGAAAGCGACACGATCAACCACGGTCGCTTTCACACCATGACCGGCTATGGTTCGGCCAACCAAATGACACCTTCAGATGTGGATCTTTTTGCCTCTCTGACGAACCTGTGCCTGAGGTTTGGTTTGAACTACGGAATGCTGCACACCTGCACGCTCGATAGCATGGGCCATCGGTTTTTCCATGATTGTCAGGAAATGGATCATGCCTGCTTTGTCATGGATGAGATGCTTGCGCCTTTCATCCCGAAATGGCGCGCGGCAGGGTATGAGGTGATGGTCACCGCCGATCACGGACAAGACGCGCGCGGTCATCACGGCGGGCGTGATCCGTTGCAGCAAGAGGCTGCGATCTATTATTTCGGAGACGCCGACGGACCGGATGAAGAGACCGTCATTGACCAGCTCCAGCTTGCCCCGACGATCCTTGGCCGTCTTGGCGCGCCTATCCCCGACACCATGAAATCAAAAAGCTTTCTGACCTAAGACAGCGCGCGTCAGTAAGGCCAGTTGCCTTTGGCCAACGCATTGACAGCCCCGGCGACGCGATCAAAGAACGCAGCCCCGCGCGCGCTGACATGCCGCGCGCGCAAGCAGCCATGCACCAACCCTGCCTCGTTGAACCACACCGCGCGGCCACCAGCCGTAAGGATCGCATCACGGTAGCTTTCACCATCGCTGGACAGAGGGTCACATTCGGCAGTGACGATCACCGTCGGCGGGAGGTCTGAAAAATTTGTGTCATGCAGCGGTGCATAGCGCGGATCATCTTTCGGCGGCACGGCACCGCCGGTGCGGACCGTCTGATAGAACAGCATATCGCGCGTGGTTAGTTCAGGCGCGTCGGCGTGTTCGATATAGCTGCCCTTTGTCGGGTCTCCGCCCAAGCCGGGATAAATCAGCACCTGCCCCGCCACCCGCGCACGCGCATGATGGGTCACAGCAGCGCCAAGATTGCCTCCCGCACTATCCCCTGCGATCAGGACAGGACCAGAGAACGCCTGAGAGATCGCCTCAAACGCTGCGAAAGCATCAGTATAGCAGCCGGGGAACACAACCTCAGGGGCCAAACCATAATCGACCGAGATTACCCGCACCCCTGCCCGCGCGCATAGCTCGGCACAGACATCATCATGGCTATGCAACCCACCGACGACAAAACCGCCGCCGTGATAATAGACCAGTGTCGCCTCGGGGTTGCCGGCCTCATAGCGACGGCATGGAACGCCTGCATAGGGTTCATCCCACGTGCGCACGCCGTCTGGATGGGGGGCATGAAATGCTGCGCACATGTCGTCATAGACGGCGCGTTGCTGGGTGATAGTCAGATCAACCGCATCGGGGGGATAAAATTCCGCCCCCCGTGCAATATATGCGCGCACCTCGTCATCAAGGAGCGCGCTATAGTCAGGCTTGCTCAAGCAGCAGCGTCCCATTGCGTGACGAAGTCACCCAAGACCCCGCCCACTGCCGCAGCATCCGCGCCATTCATCGAGATGACGGCAACAAGGCCACGCTTCTTGTCATCTACCACGTGATCAACACGTGCAGGCACACCTGCTTTTTCCAGAGCAGCGTCAAAGACGCGGGTGATGGCCTTGCGACGCAAGTCAGGCTTGAAAATCTTGCCAACAGCCGTTTTCGGCAGCTCATCCATGATTTCCATATACTTGGGTTGTGCAGCCCGCTCGTGTACCTTCGCCTTACAGAATTCCATCAACTCTTCTGTGGTGACGGACGCGCCAGCGACAAGCTCGACAAAGGCGCTGGGGACTTCACCCGCATGCGCGTCGGGTTGTCCGATCGCACCTGCAAAGGCAACAGCGTCATGGCCAAGCAGCGCCTCTTCGATCTCGGCGGGGTCGATGTTGTGACCGCCACGGATGATCAGGTCCTTCGCGCGGCCAGTGATCCAGATATAGCCATCCTCGTCCTTGCGGCCCAGATCGCCGGTCCGCAGGTACTTTTCGTCATAGAAGAGATCTTTGTTTTTGTCGGCCTCAGTGTAAGTATTTCCGGCAAACACACCGGGGTTGGAGACGCAAATCTCGCCCACTTCGTCCACGTCCGCATCAACCGGCCCGTCTGGTGTCCCCTTGATAATGCGCACACGGGAGTAAGGGAATTCGACGCCGACTGATCCGACTTTCTTGATGCCGTCTGACGGGTTGCCCGAGACCATAACCGTGGCTTCGGTCAGACCGTAACCTTCGAGGATTTGAACACCGGTGGCTTTCTCGAACCGGCGGAACAGCTCCATCGGCAAAGCAGCGGAGCCACTGAATGTGCTTTTTACCGTGCTGATGTCTGCATCTACAGGACGCTGCATCATCGCTGAAATTGCAGTTGGCACACCAATAATAAAGCTGATCTTCCAACGTTCGACCAGTTTCCAGATATTGTCGAAAACCCCGTCACCGCGATAGCCCTGAGGCGTTGGAAAGACAACATGCGCGCCAGCTGTCACCGCGCCCATGACGATCACATGGCATGCAAAAACATGGAACAAGGGCAGCGGACAAAGGATATTATCCGTTTCGTCCAGCAGGAGCGTTTGACCGATCCAGCCATTGTAGATCATACCGGAGTATTTGTGCTGGGCGACCTTTGGCATGCCCGTGGTGCCGCCCGTGTGGAAATAGCAGGCCACGCGGTCTTCTGCCGGGTCCTCGAATTGCAGCGTTTTCGGCTGCTTTGCCATCTCTTCGTTCAAGTTCTTGTAAGTCGCCTGATTTTGCACGCTGCGCTTTGGACGGATCAGCGGCACGATGACCTTTTTCAGGCCAGTCAGATAGCGGTGCAGGTCAACTTCCAGAACAGTTTTCACATTCGGCGCCAAGGCCACAGCCTCGGCGGTTTTGTCGGCTACATCGGTTTTCGGGAAAGGCCGCAGCGTCACCACAACCTTTGCGTTGGTTTCCCGCAGGATCGCACCGATCTGTTCGGCGTCCAGCAGCGGGTTGATCGGGTTGACGATCCCGGCAACGGCGCCCGCAAGGAACGTGACTGCCGTCTCGCTTGTGTTGGGTAGAACATAGGCCACCACATCGTCCGGCCCTACGCCCAAGGAGCGGAACAAGTTGGCCGCCTGAACAGTTTTGTCGTGAAATTCCTGCCAGGTCAGCGTCTCTGCGGGGTCTTTCGGACCCGAAAACAGCTGATAGCTGACGGCGTTACGATTTGGAAATTTGGATGTTGTGTCTGCCAACAGGCTATAGAGCGTCTTGTGGACGTCGCGGTCTTCCCACGCGCTCTCTGCCTCAATGGCATCACGATCAATGATTCCAGTATATCCCATTTTTCTTCCTCCCCTGCGCTGCCACTTTGTGCGGCTTGCGTTTTATAGCTACGGCACGATGACGCCCTTGCCAAAATAATTCAAGCAAAGCGTACCGACCGACGCAGCGTTACAGGCATGCTTGCCCAAACGTCAGCTCTATTCTGGAAATATGGGCATGGTCCGCGCAATGCGGAAGGGCCACACCCTGAACACGCAATCAGGGTGTGGCAAACGTCTTAAAGCGTCGGGATACGAAGAACCTGACCGGGGTAAATTTTGTCCGGATGCGTCAGCATTGGCTTGTTCGCCTCAAAGATCTTTTCGTAATGCGCGCCGTTACCAAGCGTCTTTTCAGAGATAGCCCAAAGGGTATCGCCTTTTTCGACCGTGTGGAACGTAGGCTCGCCTTCGCCGCCCTGCACGTCATCCTCGACTGCCGACACGCCTTCGACGTTGCCTACGGCCAGAATTACTTTTTCGCGCATCTCTTGGCTGGCCGCTTTACCAGTCACTTTGACTTTGTCGCCTTCGACTTTGATGTCCAGACCCTCTGCGTCCAGACCAAGCTCTTTCAGCTCGTCCTGAAGGGCCGCACCGGATACTTCCGCATCATCTTCGCCGCCAAAAACCTTTTTGCCAGCATCTTTTACAAAGCTCCACAAACCCATTTGAATACTCCCTTAATGGATACATTTACCACAAGACTGTTTCACCTTGCGGTACACATACGCAAGGGGGAATTACTCTGCCGCTATGCCGTCCGTGAATTGCAAACGTGCCAGTCGTGCGTACAGTCCACCCTTGGCCACCAAGGCATCATGCGTGCCTGTGTCCACGATATGCCCATTTTCAAGTACAACAATGCGGTCGGCTTTCTTCACGGTCGCCAGACGATGGGCCACGATCAATGTGGTCCGGTCAGCGCTTAGGTCTTCAACAGCCGCCTGAACCGCGCGTTCACTTTCAGCGTCCAAGGCGCTGGTCGCTTCATCCAGCAAAAGAACGGGTGCCGCACGCAGAATAGCACGCGCGATGGCGATCCGCTGTTTCTGCCCACCCGACAGCATCACACCGCGTTCACCCAGATAACTGTCATAGCCTTCGGGCAATGCCGCGATAAAGTCGTGCGCCGCCGCAGCGCGGGCGGCGGTTTCAATCTCGGCATCGGTCGCGTCAGGGCGGCCAAAGCGGATATTCTCACGCGCAGAGGCGGCAAATATCACCGGATCTTGCGGCACGAGCGCGATCTCACGACGGAAGGCATCGCGATTGAGGTCACGCAGATCAATGCCATCAAAGGTAATGCGGCCTGATTGCGGGTCGTAAAAGCGCAGGATCATCTGAATGATCGTGGTCTTACCGGCACCGGATGGACCAACGAATGCCACTGTCTCACCCGGCTTGATCTCAAGCGTGACACCGTCCAGCGCAGCCGTCTCAGGGCGAGCAGGGTAGCGAAAGCTGACATTTTCAAAGCGAATATGCCCTTGCACGGGGACAGGCAAAACTTGCGCAGTTGCCGGATCGTTCACCGGATCTTGCGTTTCCAGCAGGTCCACCAGACGCTCGGTCGCACCGGCAGCGCGCTGAAGCTCTGACCAAATCTCGGACAGAGCCGCCACGGCACCGGCCACCATCACCGCGTAGATGACAAATTGCACCAACGCACCCACGGTCATCACTTCGGCGCGCACATCACGCGCCCCGATCCAAAGAACTCCGACAACGCCAGAGAACACCAGAAAGATCACGATTGTCGTCAAAAATGCACGGGTCCGGATGCGCCGACGCGCGGCATCAAAGGAGCTTTCGGTCATTTGTGCGAATTGCGCGCGGCTGGCTGCCTCATGGGTGAATGCCTGCACCGTTTGCACAGCACTCAGGCTTTCAGAGGCATTGCCGGACGAGGCCGCAATCCAGTCCTGATTTTCGCGGCTGATAACCCGCAGGCGGCGGCCCAACACCAGTATCGGAATAACCACAGCAGGCACGATCAACAGCACCAACCCCGCCAACTTGGCCGAGGTCAGCAGCATCAGGACCAGCCCGCCAATGAATGTAAGGAAATTGCGCAGGGCAATGGAAATCGACGATCCGATGACGCTGAGGATCAGCGTGGTGTCTGTCGTGATACGGCTCAGAACTTCGCCGGTCATGATTCGCTCGTAAAAGACAGGGCTCATGGAAATCACGCGGTCGAAAGTCGCTTTGCGGATGTCGGCCACCACGCGTTCGCCCAACCGTGTCACAAGCGCGTAGCGCAGCGCCGACCCCACAGCGAGCAATCCCGCGATTGCCAATGCAGCAAGGAAATACTGATCAAGCAGGGCTGCCTCACCGGAATTGAAGCTATCCACGACACGCCGCACAGCCAACGGCAGGGTAAGCGAGATCATCGCCGTGGAGACAAGTGCCAACAACGCACCAACCAGCAACAAGCGGTAAGGCCGCATGAACGGCAGCAATGCCCCCAAAGCGCCAATGCGGCGGGACCGCTCACGTTCTTCGGTGGCGGAAGGTGGGGGCGTGGGGCTATCCGCCATGCGCTTTCCTTTATTCTATTTGTGCAAGGCTTATTGGCGCGCGGACACGTCGGGGTCAAGCGCTGCTCTGTCGCAGGTATCAGGGAAAACGGGGGGAATGGAGCGGGCGGAGGGAATCGAACCCTCATCTTCAGTTTGGAAAACTGAGGTCTTAACCATTACACAACGCCCGCAACTGATGATTGGTTATGACATCAAGGATGAAGCGTCAAGATGTTGAAATGCTGAACTTGCTTCCAGCGGGTGACTAATCCGCGCGGGTAAGGCCCAGTTTTCCCGGAATTGCCGCTGTTGCATCTATTTGTTGGCCCAAGTGCCATCCCAGCACCTGATTGCTCGACAGACATGGCAGACCGCTACGGAGTTCGACCTGTTCAATCAAATCCAGCGTGCGCAGGTTTGTACAAGACAGAAAAATCCCCTGTATCCCACCCTGCGTGGCCAGATCGCTTGCAGCCTCGATGATAGACGCACCGTCTATACGCACCACATTGGCCTCGTTCGCTTCTTCAAAGCTGCCGAAGACCGGCGTTTCGATGCCAGCCTGCGCCAGAGCGGCGCGCAGCCTGTCAGAGACGTCAGCCGTATAGGGCGAAAGCAATCCAAGCCGGTTAATTCCCAGCACGCCGCAAGCCGCAATCAATGCGCTCAGCGGGTCCGTAACATGCGCGGTCTGCGCGCCCGCCCTGATCAGCTTTGCAACTTGTCCCGCGCCGATCTGCGCAGTGGCAGAGGTACAGCCATAGCCGATGGCGGCGTAGCCCAGCGCTTGGGGTAGCAGACTGGCCGCTTGGGTCAGGTGTCCGGACATGGCACGCAGGCTGTCGGGCGTTACGTCTGCCCCGGATGGCACACGGCTCACATACAGATGGGTCGTATCGGGGATCATGCGGCGCAAATCACCTTCTAGCGTTTCATCCGTTTGCAGGACGATCATCCCGAGAGGTGCCGCATCATCCGGCGCACGGGTGTAGCTGTAGCGCGTCATAGCTGCACCATCGTCGCTGGTGCGCGCGGTGATAAAAACCGCGGGGCACCATCGGTGATAACGATATTCTCTTCATGGACCAGCATCTTGCCCGGCCCCGTTTCAATCCCGGGTTCCAAGGTGATGACCATGCCCGGCTCCAGCACGGTATGGTCCTGCGGAGTTATTGACAGCCCCTCTGTCAATTGCATGCCCAGACCGTGGCCCAGTCTGCCTGCGTCCGAACCGCGCTGCCCGCCGGTCACGATCCGGTCCATCGCATGAAACAGCTGTGCTGCCGTGGTGCCCGAACGTGCAACATCAGCAGCCGCATCAACCGCATAGATAAGCCGGGCATGTGCCGCAGCGATATGTTCCGTAGGCGGGCCGACGGCAAAATTCCGGTCGTAGTCACAAAAATAGCCGTCATGGACCAGGCCCGTGTCCAGCATCAGCACGTCGCCCGCCGACAACGGCCTATCGGATGCGGGAGAGATCACATCCCCGTATCCCCCCTGCTCAGAGGCACCGGCGAGGTAGGGCACCCAATCGGCACCTTCTTCAAGGCAAAGCCGTTGGAAGTCTCTGAACACCTGTGACAAAGGCACCCCTTCCGCCGCAATTTCCGGTACGCGCGCAAAAGCGCGGGCAGCGATACCGCAAGCGTTTTCGATCTTTGCGATCTCGGCAGAGGATTTGACGCCGCGCAAGCGCGCCATGATACCCGCGTCCTCACAGGCGTCACCGTGCAGGCCCGCCTGCACCCGTTTCCAGTCACCCAAAGGCATGCGCAGGTGGCTTTCATATCCCATCGGCGTGCCGACCGCGCCCCGTGTGAGGGCATTGAGCGTATTGGTCAGCAGGCTCACCCCGTCGTCCAGCGGATCGGGTGCACGCCATGTGCGGATATCCTCGATCCAGGTCTGGGACATCAGCGCAGCGCCAATCGAAGGGATCACCGCCACCGGCTTGCCACTGGCAGGAACGATCAGAAACCATGGCCGCGACGGGCTTTCCCAGAACCGCGTCAGATAGCCCGTGAAATACCGCACATCAGGTTCGGTAGTGAGCAGCAAGGCACCAAGACCGGCTTCTTGCATCAAGGTTTGAGCAGCGTTCAACCTTGTCTCGAATTCGCGCTGCTCAAAACCGCGAGACATCAAGCAGCGCCTTCGCTCAGGACACATAGAACGCGTGATTGCGCCGTTATACCCAGCGCCATGCGCTGGTCCTCATCCAATGCAATCAGGCCTGCAATTCCTGCCGCACCGGACGTAGAAGCAGCGAAGCCAGCAACCATGGCAAGGCCAGCGCCCGCTTGCCCCTCGGATTCCGAGATTAGCGCAAAGGCGTCAGCGTCTTCAGCCAGCCCTTTGAGCGCGATAAGGGATGGCATCTTACAATCGAGACGCCCCATGTCTGATACCGGCCCGCTGCTCTCAACCGCTTTGCCCGCCAAAATCGAGCCATGCAGCGCCGGAGCGGCGTCAGGTTCTACAACGATAATCTTTGGCGCGTCGCCCCAAGCTTGCCGCGCAAGGGTGGCACAGGCACAAGCCAGTCCACCAACGCCTGCCTGCAAAAAGATATGCGTGGGCATTTCGGGCAGCTGGCTGATCGCTTCTGCCATTAATACGGTATAGCCCTCCATCAGCCGGTGTGGCCGCGTGGTGTAGCCATGCCATGATCCGTCAGAAAGCAGATCCCAGCCGTTTTCTTCTGCCGCTTTATTTGCCGCCTCAAGACTGTCTTCGTAAGTCTCGCCTTCGCGGACCACCCGCGCGCCTTGCTCTTCCAACCGCTCGGCAAAGCTTTCAGGTACGGTCTGCGCGATATAGACAACGGACGACGCGCCAAAGGCACTGGCACCTGCCGCCACAGACATACCGTGGTTGCCTGCACTGGCGGTGACATAGGTCCGCGCGGCCACGCTGCCTTCCTGCGCATCGCTGGCGATGACATAGGCCGCGCCTAGCGCCTTGAAGCTGCCAAGCCCCATGCGCCCGCGCTCATCCTTGATCCAGACATCCTGCACACCCGCATGTGTCGCGATGGAGGTCGCGCTGTGCAGGGGCGTCTCGGCCGCGACCGGACAGCGCGCAACCAGCGCCTGCGCACGCGGCGCATCCTGTGACGGCAACGGGATATCATCAAGACCGGCAAGCGGCGCGGGGCGGTTTATGAGTAATATTTCCATACCAAATAGCTGACGCCGATGTCCGGCCTTCCGTCAACACAATTCACGTCACATCGAAAGCCGTTAGCGGCGTCTGCGAACAAGTTGCCCGCAGATATGGCGTGCTAGCATTTCATCAAACAACTGCGCGCCAAGGATAGTCCATGCAAACCCAAACCAGAACCCGTAGCGGCGGCCGCGCCGCAAGACGCGCCCTGCGCAGCACCATTGATAGCAGCATGTTGCCCGGCATACACAATCGTATCCCGACCTGCGAAATCCTCAGCGGTAGCCAGATCGAAAAGATCGATGCAGCCTCAATGGACATTCTGGAAAATGTCGGAGTGATCTTTCGGGATGAAATTGCCTTGGCCGACTGGAAACGCATCGGCGCAAAAGTAGTAGGGGAACGTGTCTATCTTGACCGTGCGCTTGTGCGGGACCTGATATCAACCATCCCCGAGCGTTTCACCTATCATGCGCGTGACCCCCAAAAGAACATCCCCTTTGGCGGCGACCGCGCTCTTTTCGTCCCGATGACAGGCGCGCCTTACCTGCGTGACCTTGACGATGTTCGGCGCAACCCGACGCTGGACGATCTGGCGATGTTTCACAAACTATCCCATATGCTGCCCGCACTGCACAGTTCCGCACATCATATCGTCGAACCTTATGATCATGCGATCAGCCAGCGCCATCTGCGCATCACCTATTCATCGATGAAGTACTCTGACAAAACCTTCATGGGCATGACCACCAGCCCCAGAAACGCCGAAGACGTGATCGAGATGTGTCGCCTTCTGTTCGGGGCGCAGTTCCTTGAGGATCATGCGGTCGTGACTGGCAACTGCAACGGCAATTCTCCTTTGGTCTGGGACGAGACGATGCTGGGCGCGATGCGCGCGTTCAGCCGCGCAAACCAGCCTGTCCTCTGCTCTCCCTTCGTGTTGGGCGGTGCAAACACGCCCGCATCTGTCGCCGCATCCGTTGCGCAACTGAACGCCGAAGCGCTGAGCGCGCTTGCCTACACGCAAGTCATCCGTCGCGGCGCACCGGCGATCTATGGCCATTACCTCAGCACCGTCTCGATGAAGTCAGGCGCGCCGATGGCCGGCACGCCCGAGATATCGCTGATGAATTTCATGATCGGTCAGATGGCGCGGCATTACGGCGTACCTTGGCGCAGCTCCGCCAGTTTGGGCGGGGCCAAAACATTCGACGCGCAAGCGGGCTATGAAAGCGCAACCACCCTGTCTTCGCTCATGCATGCAGGAGCAAACTACATCTGGCATGCAGCAGGCTGGAACGAGGCCGGAATGCATTGTTCGGTTGCGAAGTTCATCGTGGATGCAGAGCAATGCGCCATGGCGCATCGCATGTCATGCGGAGTCAATTTCGATGATTTCGAGGACGCTCTATCAGCGGTTCCTGATGTGGGCCCCGGCGGTCACTATCTGGGTCATGCCCATACCCAAGAGAACTTTCAAAGCGCTTTTTTCATGCCTGAGATGTTCGATAATAATGCAATAGAGCAATGGGTGGCGGAAGGTGCGGTTGAAACGCCAGCCCGCGCCTTGCAGCACGCAAGAAAGCTGTTGAAAGAATATCAAGAGCCTGCGCTAGAGGTCTCTGTCGACGAAGCCCTGCGGGACTACATTGCCAAACGCGAGCGTGAAATACCGGCGGCAGACGAGCTTAACCAGAGTTACTGATCAGTCACGCGCACAAGGGCTACCCGCAGCGGCCCAAACCTCGATATCGCGCGCCAGATCAGCGACTGATCCGGGGGCAGAGGTTCGGCCTGCGCCGGGGGTAAAGCCGTAGCTGACAAAGGCGCTGGTCCGCACATGGTCTACAAGTTCGGCCATGTCAAATCCGTCATTGGCATCTGGGTCACGCAATTGCGCACAGACTTCAGCGCTGGATTTCCCGCGCCATGCCAGCTCCACCGGAGGCAACCGCCAGGCGTCGTCAATTTGAGGGGCTGCGTGCGGCACTGCATTGTCACCAGCGGCCCCGATGTGACAGGCACGACAGGGAATGCTTTCTGCACCGATGCGGCTTTCGCCAGCGACGATGTTCATGCCGTGCAACCTCGTACCGCCATACCCCAGATCATCCCATGCAGGCCGCCCGCTGGCGCCCACGTGGCAGTTTGTACAGCGTGGATGCGAGGCTACAGCATAGATACGATCCCAAGCCGCCGTTCCAGCGTCCTGCGCCTGTGCAGCGGCCGGAACCGTGAAACAGGCGAATATGAGTGCAAAGCGGTTCATATGAAGTTGACCGTGTTAAAGAAAGGCATTTCCCGCAGGCGTGTACCCGTGGCAGCAAAGATCGCATTGGCCAACGCAGGTGCCGCTGGCGGGACCGGCGGCTCACCGATGCCACGAATAGACGGATTGTTTTCCAACGCGCGCACTTCGATCACCGGACACTGATGCATCCGCATCCCTTCGGCCATGTGAAAATTGTCCTGCTCAGCTTTGCCATCAGAATAGGTAATTTCAGAGTTCATGGCATGGCCAAGCCCCCAAATCCCCCCCCCCGCAACAACGTTTTCGAACGTCACCGGATCGACAACTTGGCCAACTTCGGCAGCAAGCCAGACGTTGTCGATGCGGATGCCGCCATCGGTATCCGTCACCTCGACCACTTCAGCAACCGACACTCCAAACGATGTCACAAGCGCGACGCCGCGCCCCTTTCGCGGGGCCAATGGACTGCCCCAATTGGACATCTCAGCGACTGCTTCAAGCACGCGGCGCGCATCATCGTCATTGACCAGCCGCAGGCGTTCCTCCATCGGGTCCGCGCCCGCGGCATGGATCAGCTCATCCAGAAAGCTTTCTGCGAAAAAACCGGCCGTGGAGGCCCCGACCGAACGCCAAGACGACGTTGGGGCGAGTTCAGGAACTGCGTAAGCACGCACGCGCAGATCAGGCACGCTGTAGCGCATGTTCCACGCCCCCGCTGCAATTTGCGTATCAGGGCCGGGCACTGGTGCGCCAAGGCGATTTGACTGGGAGCGGGCGGCGGATACCGTCGCAATTTCAAGGTCAAGTGCGGTTACCTTGCCACCCGCATGCGCGCCACGTCCGCGCGCCATACCGATCTGGCGATTATAGTCCTGCACAAAGTCTTCTTCGCGGCGGAACGTCAACTTAACCGGAGTGTCTGGCAGTTCTCGTGCCACATCCACCGTCACGTCAATGTTGTCGAATTCCAGCCTGTGACCAAAGCTACCGCCGGCATATTGGTTGTGCAGGTAAATTTGCTCTGGCTCCATATCCAGCTTTTTCGCCACCCGCTGCTGCACAAATCGCGGCAATTGGTGAGAGACCCAGATATCCACGCGATCTGCGCCGACTTTGACGATTGCGCTTAGCGGTTCAAGTGGTTGGTGCGCGACATAGGGCGCGCGGTATTCGGCCTCTACGATAGCCTCGCTTGTATTGGCCAGCGCGCTATCCACGTCCCCGTCATGGCGCCATTCCTTATCCAGACGGTCAGGCGTGAAAGATGCGGCTACTGCTGCCCAATGCGCGTCCTGCTCAGCCGGATATGGCGCCGTATCCCAATCAACTTCGATCTCTTCGAGGGCGCGGAAAGCACGCCATGTGTTGTCAGCGATCACCGCCACGCCGTACGGCAATCCGATAACCTGCGAGACGCCGCGCATAGTTTCGGCGGCAGAGGCGTCAAACCCAAGCATTGGCGCACCTTTGCGCGGGTTCATTCGCACCGAAGCATGCACCATCCCGTCAACCTTGAGATCAATCCCATAGGGCTGGGTGCCGGTGGACTTCGCCAGCACGTCCATCCGCTGCACGTCCTTACCGATCAAACGCCACTGATCAGGTTCACGCAGTGCGACATCGCTTACCGGATCCATCTGAGCGGCACGCGCGGCCAGTGATGTGTATTCCAGCCGCGTGCCGTCAGGCAGGACAACCGCCGCACGCTCTGTCCGCAGCTCGCTTACGTCCAGACCTGTCTCGGCTGCCGCCGCAGCTTTGAGCGTTTCGCGTGCGACCGCACCTGCCTGACGCAATTTGTCAAAGCTGTCTGGAACAGCGGTCGATCCACCTGTAACTTGCGCGCCAATGACCTTCATCACAGCGCCCATCGTGCTGCGCATCGTCTCTGCGGCGAAGCCGGTATCGTTGGAGCGGAACGGCACCGCTTCTGAAGCCAGCGCAGTGTTGTAATATGCCGCAGCCGGCACGCCCGGCGTTGTGGTGATCTGGTCAAGGTCTACGTCAAGCTCTTCGGCGATCAGCATCGCCTGCATTGACGTCGCCCCCTGCCCCAGATCCGTATGCGGTGTGACCAGCGTGATCCCATCCGAGCTGATCTTGACCCACGGGTTAAACACAGCATCCCCGGCGGCAGCGTCCGCTGTCAAAGGGTTCTCGGGATCACGTTTGACCAGATAGGTACCAAAAGCGACGCCACCCAGAATGGCGGCGGAGCCGATCAGAAACGACCGGCGGGCGATTGTTCTAACACGTCCCATTTTCAAGCTCCCTGCAGCTTTGTCGCGGCGGATTTCACCGCAGCACGGATGCGTGGATAGGTCCCGCAACGGCACAAGTTGCCGCTCATGGCCTGATCGATTTGCGCATCGCTTGGTTCCGCGTTGAGATCCAGAAAGCTGGCTGCCTGCATCATCTGGCCGGATTGGCAGTAGCCGCATTGCGCCACCTGATGCTCAACCCATGCCTCTTGCACCGCGTGCAGCGTTTCTGGCGTGCCAAGCCCTTCGATGGTGGTGATATCCCCGTCCACATCGCCCGCCGCCAATTGGCAGGACCGCACGGCGACACCGTCCACATGCACAGTGCACGCGCCACATTGGGCAATCCCGCAACCGTATTTTACACCCGTGATGCCAAGTTCGTCGCGCAGCACCCACAAAAGAGGCATATCCTCTTCTACATCCACCTCGTGAGAGGTTCCGTTCACATTCAGTTTCATCTCTTGTTCCTCCGGGTGTTTTTGTTATTTGCGCTGCATCCGCTCGATAACCTTGAGCACGGATCGGCTTGGCAGCAGCGGGATAATCCAGTTGACCAAAAAGCTTAGCGGCGCTTCGTTCACCGTTACAAGTTCCCCCCGGGACATAGCGTCATATCCATGTTTTGCCACGGATGCTGGTGTCTTTCCCCCACTCTTCACAAGGTTTGTACCATGCAAATCCGCCCGGTCGGCAAACCCTGTGCCGACATATCCCGGCGCGAGAACAGTGACTGTCACGCCTTGATCACGCAGTTCATGATCGAGCGCCTGAGAGAAGCTCTTTACGAAGGCCTTGGTGGCAAAATATACCGCCTGAAGCGGTCCGGGCATGAAACCGGCTGTCGATCCAACATTCAAAATCCGACCTGCGCCGCGCCTTGCCATGTCGCGGCCAAAGTGGTGGCTCAGAGAAACAAGCGCTTTGACGTTAAGGTCAATCATCCCAAGTTCATCCGCGATGGGGCGATCAATGTGCCGCCCCTGCCCGCCGAAGCCTGCGTTGTTGATCAGGACGTTGATTTGCAGACCCGCCGATGTCACCGCGTCAATCAACGCCTGTGCGCCTTCGGGTGCGCCCAGATCCAGCGCAAAGACATGTGCCGTTACGCCGTGCGCCGCCTGCAATTCGGCGGCGAGGGCGTCAAGTTTATCCCTTGAACGCGCCGTCAGTATGACATCGCCCCCTTTGCTAGCGTGATAGCGGGCAAATTCCGCGCCGATCCCGGAGGATGCACCGGTAATGAGGGCAATATTGGACACAATGGGTCTCCGAAAAACTGTTACTGCGGCCGGCAGCAAGAGGGCCACCCAGTCGCGCTGCACGTCTTCGGTACGCTATCCGCTTAGCTCAATCGCCGCCAGTGCTTCGATGCGCATGACGTTGCGGAGCTATCACTGCATTGCGGGCTGACAAGTCGGCGCAGCATGACCCGGTCGTGCCCCCCCTACCCATGAGACAGGATCGCCGGACGCGCCGTTATAATGGTGTCGGCCAGATGCTCGTATCCATCCGGCCGACCAATTGCTTAGAATTCGACAACCGCACGGATTGATTTGCCCTCGTGCATCAGATCAAAGCCTTCGTTGATTTGGTCCAGCGTCAACTTGTGCGTGATCATCGGGTCGATCTCGATCTTGCCATTCATGTACCAGTCAACAATTTTAGGCACGTCTGTGCGCCCTTTGGCGCCGCCAAAGGCGGTGCCGCGCCAGACGCGTCCTGTGACCAGCTGGAACGGACGGGTGGAAATTTCTGCACCTGCGGGGGCCACGCCAATAATGATGCTTTCGCCCCACCCCTTGTGTGCAGCTTCAAGTGCTTGGCGCATCACCTTGGTGTTGCCGGTCGCGTCAAAAGTATAGTCCGCGCCGCCGCCTGTGAGTTCAACCAGATGTTCGACCATGTCACCGTCGATCTTTGTCGGGTTCACGAAATCGGTCATACCGAAATAGCGGCCGGTTTCTTCTTTGTCGTCGTTCAGATCAACGCCGACGATCTGGTCCGCCCCCGCCAAACGCAGGCCCTGGATGACATTAAGCCCGATGCCTCCAAGACCAAACACCACACAGCGCGCGCCAATTTCAACTTTGGCCGTGTTGATCACTGCGCCGATACCCGTTGTGACGCCGCAGCCAATATAGCAAATTTTGTCAAACGGCGCGTCCTTGCGCACTTTTGCCAGCGCGATTTCTGGCACGACTGTATGATTGGCGAAGGTAGAGCAGCCCATGTAGTGGTGGATTGGCGTGCCATCCAGCATGGAAAAACGCGTGGTTCCGTCAGGCAGTTGCCCGCGCCCTTGGGTGATGCGGATCGCCTGACACAGGTTGGTCTTCCCGCTCAGACAATATTCGCACTCGCGGCATTCAGGCGTGTAAAGCGGGATCACATGATCACCGACTTCCAACGTGGTCACGCCTTCGCCAACTTCCATAACAACACCCGCGCCCTCATGGCCAAGGATACAGGGAAAGATGCCTTCGGGGTCGTCGCCTGAGCGGGTAAATTCGTCTGTGTGACAAAGGCCTGTGGCTTTGATCTCAATCAGAACCTCGCCGCGTTTTGGCCCCTCAAGGTTCACCTCCATGATCTCAAGCGGTTTTCCAGCTTCGACGGCGACGGCAGCACGGGTTTTCATCATGGCGTTTTCTCCTGAATTGGTTTCCTCTGAATGGACCTGTGCGGCCTCTTGATGTCAAGTAGATCAGGGGTGCACTGCCCCCTCAAACTTGGCTGTTTTATGCTGTCCGGCAAAGATTTCGTCCATCGCGTCAGGCAGCGGTGTCGGCGCAAATTCCGGCAGCAAATCACGCAGAGGTTGGCCATCAATACGGTGCGGCGTATTCCAAAGATATCGCATCTCGATGACCTCGCGGATCAACGGGTTAAACAGACCGATGACCCGCAATACCGGCCATGGGACACTGCCCTTTTTCAGCGGCTTACCCACCGCCTCGGCTACCGCCGATTGCAGTTCTGCTCCGGTCAGGCTGTAACCTTCGAAACCAATCTTTGTGAAAGGCGCAAGCGTGTCACGCTTATCAGCCAGTAAAGCCATTGCGCGGGCCATATCGGGCAAATAGGCCCATGCATGCACGACATCCATGCGTCCGGGATAGGTGAACTTGCCTTGCTGGACCTTGTTGGTAATGAAGCTATCGAACCAGTTTCCGGTTTTCGCCGCCTCGATAAAATCGCCCCCGCGCAAAATGATGGTGCGCAAACCTTGCTTTGCCGCATCTTCAAATGCGCGCTCCAACTCTACGCGCAACCGGCCCTTGCGGGTGGTGGGCGCGAGAGCATCTGTTTCGGTTAAGATAGGTCGGGCGCTTTCCCCGAACGTATAGACGTTGCCGGGGACCATGACTGTGGCACCGCTGGACAGTCCTGCCGCTATCACGTTGGCCGTTTGCACGGGCATGAGTTTCGCCCACTGGTGGTAGGGCGGATTGACGGCGTGCACGATCACATCCGCCCCTCTGGCTGCACGGATCACAGCGGCACGGTCCATCACATCACATGCAACAGACGTCATGCGCAGGTCACTTGAAGCATCACCCTTTCGCGTAGCGGCCCGCACTTCCCATCCTGCATTTGCAAAAGCACGGGCAGCTGCTGCGCCGAAACGGCCATTGGCCCCAAGGATCAAAACAATTCCAGTCATGATGTTCTCCGATTTTCCTGATGTTGACAGGAAGATAATATCAATCCATTTTTGAACGCATAATTGCAAAAATTCAGATCATCATATCCAAATATGAATACCCCTAATTTACCATGGCATCTATTGCAGTCTTTCTGCGCAATCAGCGAAGCGGGTTCACTTGCCGCAGCGGCGAAAGCGTCAGAGAGCAGCCAACCCACCCTGAGCCGTCATCTTGCCCAGCTGGAGGCATTGCTTGGAACACGGCTGTTTTTTCGCACGCCCGCAGGATTAACGCTGACACCGGAAGGAGCCGCCGTTCAAACCCACGCAGAAGCAATGGCCGAAGCAGCAGCGCAGGTTTCTTTCACTGGCGCGCAAACCCGCGAAATAGGGGGGACCGTGCGGATCACCGCAAGCCAGATAGCAGCCACGTTCTTGCTGCCCCCCATGCTGGCCCAACTACACGCCGCGCACCCCGCGCTTAGCCTCGAACTGGTCGCTTCTGACTTGACGGACAACCTGCTACGGCGTGAGGCTGATCTGGCGGTGCGCATGTACCGTCCAACACAGAGCGATCTGATCGCCAAAAAGGTGACCGAATTGCCCATAGGGATTTATGTCGCACGCAGTTATGTCGAACGGCACGGCCTACCGCACGCCCCTGAGGACCTGACCCGACACACGCTTATCGGATATGACCGAAGCACGCTAATTCTGGATGGAATGCGGAAGATGGGCCATACCGTTGACCGCAGCTCCTTTGCGTTTCGCTCCGACGATCAGGTGGTGTGCTGGCGCATGGTAACGGCGGGATTTGGCATCGGCTTCGGGCAGCGCAGCATGGGCGATGCTGATCCTGATTTGATCCCTGTTTTTCCCGAGCTTGACATAGGCGCTATCCCCGTCTGGATCACAGCGCATCAAGAGTTGCGGATGAGCCCGCGGGTGCGGCTATGCTTTGACCACCTGGCCGCGCAATTCGCAGCGCTATAAGCGACCCGTTCAGCTTCTTGTGCTTTGCTCATCCAGAATGTCATTGTCACTGGCCGGAAGATCAAACGTTGCCCATTGTTCGTCCAAAGGCAGTTCGGGCGGCATGTCGCAGGAGCTACGGTGCATGTTAACCTTGGCAATGAAATTGGCCGAAATCGGCGCAGTTACGAACAGGAATGCCATGATAAGCAGCTCCTGAATGGCACCTTCGCCAAATACGCCATTGTAGATGATCGAGGCGAGCAACAGCGCGCCAACGCCGACGGTGCCGACTTTGGTGGGGGCATGCAGGCGGGTCATGCTGTCATTGAATTTCAACAGGCCAATCGCGCCGACCAGCGTGAAAATCGCGCCAACTACGAGGCAGAAAGTGACGGCATAGGTTGCGATAATTTCGTAGGTCATTCGATGATGTCTCCCCGCAGGACAAAGCGCGCATAGGCCACGGTTGAGACAAATCCGAGCATGGCGATGATCAGGGACGCTTCGAAATAGATGCGCGTTCCCTGCGCCAAACCCATCAACACAATCAGGCCAATCGCATTCACCACCATGGTATCAAGCGCCAAAATCCGGTCACCGACATCCGGCCCTATGACGACACGAACCATCGCCATTAGCTGACACAGGCCAACCACCACGAATGCGCCGATCAGCGCGTAGTTCATCAGATCAGTTGCAAAGGTCATATGAAAATCTCCTTCAGGCGCGCCTCATAGCGGGTTTTGATCCCGTCACGCTCTGCATCAGGGTCGTCCGTGTGCAATACATGTACCAGCAAATACTGCCCGCTTTGCGATAAATCGGCAGACACTGTTCCGGGTGTCAATGTGATGGTACCTGCCAGCAATGTGATCGCTTCGGGCTGGCGCAAATCAAGAGGAATGGTGATCCATGCCGGTTTCAGCTTCGAATTGGGAACAGTCAACACGATCCAAGCGACCTGAACATTGGCAACCATGATATCCCACAGGACCATGACGCCATAAGAGATCATCTTGCCCGTGCGAATGCCGCCCGGCCGCTCGGGCCAGAAGGCCGCCGTGATGCGCGGTATGACAATGCCAAGGATCAGCCCGAAGACCGCCATACCAGCGGTAAAACTATTCTGCAGCAGTATCCAGACAATCGCGAGCAGTAGCGTCAACAGCGGGTGCGGAAAGAGCCAGTGAAACAGTCTCAACATCTCAGTGATCCCCTTCTTTTGTGTCTGCTTTAGCATCACTCAGCTTGCCCGGCGCGTCGAGCACTGTGCGGATGTAGGCCTCAGGATTGACCAGCTGCGCTGCGGTTCTGTTGGTATAATCGTACATACGACCGGCAAACACGGTATGCGCAATCAGCAGCGCAAGAAGCCCGCCCACTGCAACAAACGACAGAGCAGATGGTAATGCGCGGCCAAGCTCGGGCACTGGCGCGCCGTCAGATTGTGCTTTCCAGAACAGAACAGAGCCCGCACGCGCAAACCCGACGATTGTGATCAGGCTGGATACCAGCACCACCGACCATATCCACACAGCGGCATCGGAGCCGAAGGACGCATTCAGCACCATCAGTTTACCTACAAAGCCCGACAATGGCGGCAGGCCGGCCATGGCAATTGCGGCCACCATAAACATCCCCGCGATCAGTGCCGCCCCAGCGACAGGGGCATCGGTGATCAGTTCCAGATGTCCACGGCTTTGACGCACCAGATCGACAATCAGGAAAAGCGCAGCCGCCGCAAATGTGGAATGCACCATGTAATAAAGCGCCGATGCGATGCTCACTTGTGTGAACAGCGCCACTGCGACCATGACCATGCCCATTGAGCTGATCACAGCAAAGGCCACCAGACGGTCCAGCTTTTTCGCGGCCAGCACGCCGACAGCACCCACGGCTAGCGACACCAACGCAGCAGGCAACAACCATGTATCATGCAAGCCCGCAGTTACTTCCAGATTGACCGGAAAGATCAGCGTGTAGACGCGGATGATCGCGTAGGCGCCCACTTTGGTCATGATCGCAAAAAGCGCGGCAACCGGAGGAGGGGCTTCTGCATAAGAACTGGGCAACCAGAAATGCAAAGGCACGATTGCCGCTTTGATTGCGAAGACCAGGATCAGTAGGACAGCCGCCACGCGGATGCCAACAGTGCCAGCGGCCCCGATCAACTGCACCCGCTCTGCCAGATCAGCCATGTTAAGCGTTCCGGTTTCAGCATAAAGCGCGCCAAGCGCGAACAGGAACAGGGTCGATCCAAGCAGGTTGAACAATACATATTGCACCCCTGCACGCAGACGCACATTACCGCCCGAGTGGATCATCAAACCATAGGACGCAATCAGCAGCACTTCGAAAAATACGAAGAGGTTGAACAAGTCACCGGTCAGAAACGCGCCTGCGATCCCCATAAGCTGGAACTGGAACAGCACGTGGAAATGGCGCCCCCGCTCATCCCATTTGGAACCGATGGCATAGAGCAGCACAAAAAGCGCCAGCACCGCCATCAGAAGCACCATCATCGTGCTAAGGCGATCGCCAACCAACACGATGCCGAAGGGCGCGGCCCAATCGCTGAGGCGGTACAGCATCACGGTGCCGTCAGATGCCTCAATGGCAAGGCCAAGCGTGATGGCAATCAGCGCAAGCACACCAGCGACAGAGAACACCCGCTGTATGCCCATATGATACCGAGCGGCAAGGATGATGAACGGAGCAAGAAGTGCCGGCAGAACAACCGGCATGATCAACCAATGGGTCATACTTCGTCCTCCCCGCGGCCAGGCGCGTCATCGACATGGTCATCGTCGGTTCCCAGATAGGCCCCCAGCGAAATCATCACCACAACGGCGGTCATCCCGAAAGAAATCACAATCGCAGTCAGCACAAGC
>Ga0209345_10001692_pt1 | contig 25847 bp, 24 predicted proteins | sample Cruoilmetagenom7_FD_187294 | JGI IMG/M metagenome (GOLD analysis project Ga0209345, IMG submission 187294) | Oil polluted marine microbial communities from Coal Oil Point, Santa Barbara, California, USA - Sample 7 (SPAdes) (version 2) | ecosystem: Environmental > Aquatic > Marine > Oil seeps ...
GGAGAACGAGGCCAGCGCTTTACCGCGCGTTGGCGTAGCTTGAAAATGACGGGCGTGTCATCCGGTCTGTATGCGGGCGCGTCCGGCTGGTGAGATCGCAAAGCATCGCATTGAACCAGACTTCACGAATTTCTGACTTGAAAGTGACAATGATCGGTTGCAAGAGTTTCGGATGAGCAACGCCATATTCCCTTCGCAAATCATAACGGCCCTTCGGCCACTGGGCTGAATGCTTTTGATTTGCGTTATGATGTTTCAGTTTGTTGCTCCTGCGGTTGCAGCACCTGTCGCGGCTCCCACGACCGATCACCATATGATGATGGATCACAGCGATATGGCGCATTCCAGCGCTGTTGCGATGGATCACGATATGGATTCCATGGATGCGCACCATCAAGATGCCGCACATTGTATGGCCTTCATGTGCTGCTTTCACGAGAGCGCAGCACCTTTTAAGCTGATTGCATCGGATGTTTTGCTGCCCAGTGACAAAGGCATAGAACAAGCGATCATCCTGCCATCGCACTTGCGCATTTCAAAAGACCGCCCTCCACAACACATCTGATCGATTGCCGGTGCGCGCCCCACATTGGGGCTGCGTGATTGTTATTGATTGGAAACGGCTGTGCCTTTGGCGCAGTCGAGGTCGAGGTGACCATGAGTGGACGATATTCAGCCCTGAGTGTGCTTGCACTCTGCGTGGGCATTGGTGGCGGTGTTTTTCTGGAACGGTTGTATCTCAACCCTTCCGATATGGCAGGAAATGACGGGCCTGAAATCCTCTATTGGGTGGCCCCGATGGATGCGAATTTCCGCCAACTGGGTCCGGGGAAATCACCTATGGGAATGGACCTGATCCCTGTGATGGCGGGTCAGGAGCCCACCGGTGATCCGTACGAAGTCATGCTCTCTGCGGCGGAGATCAATGCCATTGGCGTGCGCACTGCCATTGCGCAAACCTCCCAAATATCGGGAAGGATCGAGACAGTTGGGTTCGTTGGCTATGACGAGCATCTGACAAGCCATATCCATACCCGCGTGGATGGCTGGATCGAAGCGCTCAATGTACGCGCTGTCGGCGATCCGGTGCGCAAAGGCGATGTCCTTTTCGAGATGTTTTCCCAAGTGATTGGCTCCTCTTCATTTGATTTGCTGCGGGCCATTGATGCTGGCGATCAACGGATTATCGACGCCGCACGGGGCAAGCTGCGCAGCCACGGTATGTCTGACGCTCAGATCACCCGCATCGAGGAAACTGGTGAGGTCGCCCGTAATATCGAGGTGATTGCTCCGCAGGACGGCGTTGTCACTGGCCTTGAGGCCGCTGATGGCATGTTTCTCCAACCCGGGGTGCGGGCCGTCTCGCTGACTGACCTCAGCGCTGTCTGGCTTATTGTTGATGTGTTCGAGCGTGATATTGCGCGGATGACCGATGACATGCACGCTGTCGCAACCTTTGAGCATCTGCATGGGCGCACCTTTGAGGGCGTCATCGACTACGTTTATCCTGCGTTGGATGCGCAGACCCGCACGCTGCCTGTGCGATTGCGGTTCGATAACAGTGAGGGGCTTTTGCGCCCAAATATGTTCGGCAATGTGAGCCTGATCCCGAAAGAGACACGTATGGCGCTGACTGTGCCGACCGAGGCGATCATTCGTACCGGCACTGCAGAGCGGGTTATCCTCAAGACAGGTGAAGGCACTTTCAAGCCGCGCCTGATCACCACCGGCCTGCGCGATACCTTTGGCGGTGGCGGGCGTACCGAAGTTGTGCAGGGTCTGGCTGCGGGTGAGGAGGTTGTGTCCTCTGCACAATTCCTGATCGACAGCGAGAGTGCGTTGAGCGCTGGTTTAATGCGTATGGCGCCGACTGATGAGGCACCAGCACGCGGAACGGGTGAGCTGGTGGCTCTCGATCCCGAAACGCGTATTGCGACGATCCGGCATGCCGCGCTTGAGGCGTTGGATTGGCCTGCGATGACCTCACGCTTTGCGCTGCGCAGCGATATCGCACTGGAAAGGCTGCAAGTTGGCCAGCAGGTCGCATTCCGCGCAGCTCGAGGTGCGGACGGGCTTCTGAGCCTGATCGAGTTGGGCTCTGACGACGGAATCGCGGCAACCGGCAAGGGAAAGGTTCTGGCAGTCACCACAGACGGTAAGCTCACGATGGAGCATGACCCGATCCCTGAACTCGGTTGGCCTGCCATGCAGATGGACATGGATGTCGCGGGTATCGACGTGGGCGATGTAGCATTGAACCGGCCCGTCGAGTTCGACCTGACCAAGGGGGATGATGGTCTGTTCACCATCGTTGCTCTGCGCGGTAATGCGATGCCGATGAAGGCAGAGACGCCTACGGCCGAACCTGTGATACCAAAACCCGACCCCATGATCCCGCCGATCATCGTGTCTGGCACGATTGATGCGATAGACCCTGCGACAGGCATGGCCACCGTCACTCATGGTCCGATGATGGAGATCGGTATGCCCGGTATGACCATGGGCTTTGCGCTGGATGAGGCTCTGAACCCCGAAACGCTGGTCATGGGCGAAGAGATGACGCTGACCTTTGCGCGCCCCGACGGGATGACGATGCTGCTTGCTGCGGCCGAGCCGGTAGTACATCCAATGGAGGTGTTAGGGACAATCAACGCCGTTGATCCTGAAACAGGTATGGCGAATATAACCCACGGCCCGATGATGGAAATCGGTATGCCCGGCATGACGATGGACTTCGCACTTGATCCCATAGTCGACCCTAAAACTTTGCCTGTGGGTGAGGAGGTTGTGCTTCATCTACACCGCAACCCTGACTTTTCCATGACGCTAAAAGGGGTCGCAACAGCGGCGGAGATCGGGCAATGATCGCCGCCATCATTCGAGGCTCGATTGCCAACCGGATCATCATCCTTGCGTTGGCGATGATGATGGCCGTGACAGGCATCTGGGCGATCCGCACCACGCCTGTGGACGCGATCCCCGATCTGTCGGATGTGCAGGTAATCGTGCGGACGCCCTATGCGGGCCAAGCGCCTCAGGTCGTTGAGGATCAGATAACCTATCCCATCGCCACCGCGATGCTTGCTGTCCCGGGGGCCAGTGATGTGCGCGGATTTTCCTTCTTCGGGGATAGCTATGTCTATGTGGTTTTTGAGGATGGCACCGATCTTTATTGGGCGCGCACGCGGGTGCTGGAATACCTCGGTCAAATCACGGCAAACTTGCCGGAAGGTGTCTCACCCCAGCTGGGGCCGGATGCCACCGGCGTGGGCTGGATTTACCAATATGCCCTGATCGACCGCACGGGTGGTCATGATCTGGCACAGCTGCGCACCATTCAGGATTGGTTTCTTAAATACGAATTACAGACCGTTGATGGCGTGTCCGAGGTCGCCACCATCGGGGGCATGGTCAAGCAGTATCAGGTCGTGGTCGATCCCAACAAGTTGCGCGCCTATGACATTACGCTGGCGCAGATTCAGGCCGCTATTCAGGGGGCTAACCGTGAGACGGGCGGCAGCGTGATCGAGATGGGCGAGGCCGAGTTTATGGTCCGCTCGACTGGTTATGTGGACGAGATCGCCGATTTGGCGAAAGCGCCGCTGATGGTTAATGCGCGTGGAGCCGCGATTACGCTCGGCGATGTGGCTGACATCCGGTTGGGGCCGGAAATGCGGCGTGGCGTGGGTGAGCTTGATGGTGAGGGTGATGCCGTCGGAGGCGTTGTGATCCTGCGCTGGGGCGGCAACGCACTTTCCACGATCAAGGCGGTAGAGACGCGGATCGACGAGCTGCGCCAGAGCCTTCCCGAGGGGGTCGAGATCGTGACGACCTATAACCGCGCGGGTGTGATCGAGCGGGCAATCGACAACCTGCAAAAGAAACTGACCGAGGAATTCATCGTCGTCATTCTGGTTTGTGCCGCTTTTTTGCTGCACGTCCGCTCCTCGTTGGTGATCCTGCTGTCGCTACCGCTGGGCATCTTCGCGGCGTTTATCATCATGAAGCTGCAAGGCGTGAACGCCAACATCATGTCGCTCGGTGGGATCGCCATTGCAATTGGGGCGATGGTGGATGCAGCGATTGTGATGATTGAGGCGATGCATCGAAGGCTGGAGAAGGAAGCCCTTACAAACAAGAACCGCTGGCGGATTGTCACGGAATGCTGTGAGGAGGTGGGCCCTGCGCTGTTCTTTTCCCTCGCGATTATCGCGGTGAGCTTCCTGCCTGTGTTTGTGTTGGAAAGTCAGGAGGGACGGTTGTTCAAACCGCTTGCTTTCACAAAGACATACGCTATGGCCGCCGCCGCGATCCTGTCGATCACGTTGGTCCCCGTGCTCATGGGATATTTCGTGCGCGGACGCATCGTGCCGGAGCATCGCAACCCCCTCAACCGCCTGGTGATCTTTATCTATCGTCCATTCCTTGACGCGGCTGTCGCATGGCCTTGGGCCACGACGATCCTCGCTGGCATTCTGGTCGCTTCCATGTGGTGGCCGCTGCAACGTATCGGAACTGAATTTATGCCAGAGCTGAACGAGGGTGATTTCCTTTATATGCCATCGCTCTATCCTGGCGTGTCCATCGGCAAAGCGCGTGAGGTGTTGCAACAGACCGACCGCCTGATCGCTACGGTGCCCGAAGTGCTGACGGTGCATGGCAAGCTGGGGCTTGCTGATACAGCGACAGACCCCGCACCGCTCACAATGATCGAGACGACGATCCAGCTCAAGCCCGAGGTAGACTGGCGCGAAGGGATGACCATGGATGGCATCCGGGCAGAACTGGACCGTGTGGTGCAAATCCCCGGTGTGACGAACGTCTGGATTCAGCCGATCAAGAACCGCATCGATATGCTGGCTACGGGCATCAAAACGCCTGTGGGGGTCAAGATTTCGGGCGCTGATCTGCGCGTGATCGAACAGATCGGCATCGAAGTGGAGCGGATAGCAGGCGGGATCGAGGGCACAACCTCGGCCTACGCTGAGCGGCCCATAGGCGGGCGGTTCATCGAGATTAACCCGGACCGCGAGACCGCTGCGCGATATATGATGAGCGTGCGCGACATTCAGGACGTGGTCCAGACAGCCATCGGGGGCATGCAGGTGTCGGAATCCGTCGAAGGGCTGGAACGTTTCCCGATCAATCTGCGCTATCCGCAGGATTGGCGCGACAGCCCCGAGCGGCTGCGCAACCTGCCTGTGGTCACACCGTCGGGCGCGCATATCCCGCTGGGCACACTGGCCGAGATCAATGTGGTCGATGGTCCAGGTATGATCCGGTCCGAGAATGCGCGCCGCACGGGGTTTGTGTTCATCGACATCACGGGCCGTGATCTGGGCGGCTATGTAGAGGAGGCGCGTGCGGCTGTGGCGGAGCAGGTTGTTCTGCCTTCAGGCTATTCGATCACATGGTCGGGCCAGTATGAGTACATCGAGCGAATGCAGGAACGGCTCAAACTGGTGGCACCTGCGACGCTGCTGATCATTACGCTGATGCTGTTCGTGGCGTTCAACCGTGTGATCGAGGTGGGTATCATCCTTGCCGCGCTGCCTGTTGCTCTGGCGGGGGGGGTCTGGTTCCTGTGGTATCTCAGCTTTGATATCTCCGTGGCTGTGCTGGTGGGGTTCATCGCCCTTGCGGGTGTGGCTGTTGAGACAGCGATTGTCATGCTGCTTTACCTCAACCTTGCATGGGACAAGCGCCGCAAACAGGTCGCTGCTGAAAGGCGTGAGATGACCCCGTTGGATGTAGAGGAGGTTGTTTTTGATGGCGCACTGTTACGCGTGCGGCCCAAGGTAATGACCGTGGCTACCATCTTCGCGGGCCTCATCCCCATTATGTACGGCACTGGAACCGGCTCGGAGATCATGCAACGGATCGCCGCCCCGATGGTGGGGGGCATGGCCACTGCAACCCTGCTTACACTTTTTGTCATTCCATCGATCTTTGTGATCTGGAAGCGGCTTTCCCTCAAACGGGTTAACCGCGCCATGCTGCACCCCGATGAGCGGGACGCAGCACCTATGCCCGCCGAATAATCAACCCAAACTTAAAGGACTAATCATGAAAACTCTCTCCCTTGTACTCTGTGTTCTGGCTCTCAACGCACCGGTTGCCATGGCACAGATGACCCACTCCGGCACGGACCATTCCACGATGGACCATTCCAACATGACGATGAGCGACGAGAAGATAGAAGGCGCTGTGCATACCAAAGCTGTCGTAAACAGCTTTGGCGATGGCACGGCCAACGTCAGCCATGAGCCTATCCCTGACATCGGTTGGCCCGCGATGACGATGGACCTGACCCTGCTGCCGGATGCTAGGATGATGGGTGAAGTAGCGGAAGGGGATGCTGTCACTCTTATGCTGATCAAGGGCGAAGACGGCATGTATGCCATCGGCGCGATCATGGCTGAATGAACCCGGAACCGGGCCGGAGGCAGAGCCTCTGGCCCAGATGCCACTGAGGCAGCACAAAGGGAGAAATGACGATGCGCAAAATGAGTTTTATCGTGGCGATCAGTCTGTTGATTGTTGGGGGTTGGTGGATGTTCCTGAAGCCTCAGGAATTCGCAGAGCAAGCGAACAAAGCGGAAGGTGCAGCGATGGTCGACGTTATCCTGCCCGCAAGTTTCACCACACAAGAACAGATGGGCGAGGCTGCTTTCAACGCAAAATGCGCAGCTTGTCACGGTGATAGTGGCGCTGGTCGGGACGGCCTTGGGCCGCCCTTGATCCACAAAATTTATGAGCCAGGCCACCACGGCGACATGTCGTTCCAGCTGGCTGCGATGAATGGTGTCAGGGCGCACCACTGGGCCTTCGGGAACATGCCAGCCGTTGAGGGGATCACACCCTCTGATATAACAAACATCACGACATACGTCCGCGCGATCCAGCGCGCCAATGGAATCAATTAAGGAGTATAAGGTATGAACCGCACAACAATCTGTGCAGCACTTTTCGCGATTGCATTTGGCATTGGACAAGCAGCGGCACATTCGAAAAAGGAGATGACGCAGCCTGTGAATGGTGCCGTCCTTGAGGCTTCGCCCGAAGCGATTGAAATGAAATTCAGCATGCCGATCCGCATCACGCTGATTACCCTTACCGATCAGGACAGCGTGGCCCATGAGGTGATCCGAACGGACAATATGCAACCCGTCTCAGAGTTCAGCGCAGCCGTTCCTGTTTTGCCAACAGGCCTCTATTCTGTTGCTTGGCGCGGGTTGGCGGATGACGGCCACCCGATGCAAGGTGAGTTCAGCTTTGAAGTGTCCGAGTAACCAGTCATGCTGAGCGCGATAGCCTCTGTCGATGTCCTGACATGGATTTCCATCTGCATTAAGGCGCTGGTCTATGCGACCTCCCTGACAGCAGCGGGTACCGTCTTATGCAGCATCTTCCTACATGCTCTTCCGGCGTCCGAGGTTGCTGCGCTTAAACGGTTCACCGTATGGCTGGCTCTTGCCGCGGCTGTCCTGTCGCTCATTCGGATACCACTGCGAGCAAGTTTTTTAACGGGTGGCACATGGCAAGGAGCAACAGATCCAATGATCCTCGGCATGGTTGCGCAGAGCCCCTTGGGAATAAGTGTTGCTGTCCGGATGATCGGTCTTGCATTGATCCTTACCGTGCTTGTTCCCGCCCGCCGGGGCCGGATCGCAGCGGGTCTTGGAGCTCTCTTTGTTGCTGTGTCATTTGCTCTGCGGGGGCATGCTTTGGAAGAACCGCGGCTCCTGCTGGGTGTGCTGATCACCTTGCACCTGCTTGGGCTGGCCTTCTGGATCGGTGCGTTTATGCCCCTATACCGTGTGACCGGAATGGACGATAAGGATGACGCGGGCAGGCTCGCCCATGAATTCGGGCGCAAAGCGATCTATGTTGTCGGCAGTCTTACCGTCGCAGGCGGCATCACTCTTTCGCTCTTGACCGGCAACATGCTTGCTGCGGTCTCTACACCTTACGGCCAGTTTTTCCTGCTGAAGCTTGGCGGTTTTTTAGCTATCATTACTCTTGCTGCATGGAACAAAACGCAACTCACCCCCGCTTTGCAACGTGGTGATCCCGCAGCCCGCTGCAAGCTGCGAAGGTCCATCAGGTGGGAGGCGACGTTTATCTTACTTGTTCTTTTGGTGACGGCTACGCTGACGACAATTAGCGCACCTATTGTTCTCTGAAATTGCGCTGTGTGCACCGTCGAGACTAATTGAATTTTTCAAGTCAAAGACGCAGGAGGCCCGGTTTATTGAGGGTGTTTTTCGTGGTTGGAGCTATGTTGTCCATGTTTCTGATGGCGACTTCTTCAATCGCGGTACCCACTAATCTTCAGCCAGGCAAAAGGATAACATCGTCCGGCGACTGGAGCATCGTGATGCAGTAGTCGTGGCAGAGAACGTGTTTATCATCGGAGACGCCTGCACTCTAATTACTGGAACCAAGAACGCTTGGTTGAGTATTGGCTTCACAGCGGACTTTGTGAATGCACCAGTTTACACAAACGTTTGAGGCAATTCGCGCCGGAGCCGTACTATCCAGCTGAGCAGCGGTGGATCAAAAATCGTGATGGCAGATGCAGTCATCGGCGGCGGGTTCATCCAGACTTCACTCCCGCCAAACGAAGCCCCCGTGAAGTCCTTGCGCATGCCTGCAGAGGCGCGCAAATAAATGCACAAGTTAGAATTGAGGCGAATACCTGAGGAAAAGCTCATGGCAATGGTCTCGGGGCGTCGATTGGAAGCTTTATTGGATCGTTCAATTCAATGTAGCCGAAAGTCCATGGGCTAAGGGCGAGCGTGGGCTTAGGTCGGTGTCACGCTCGAATCCTATTGTAGCATCAAGGCAGATCTCACTTTATTCACTTGCTGCAGACATGCGTCGGATGTTTAGTTTCGGTGTTGCGGCAAGCGGATGAAAAGGCACCGCAAACCGGTCATAAAATAAAACATCCATTGCCGTTCGATAGCGAGCAGCGGTTTTGTCCCACGCAGCCGTCATCCAACCCATCTTGAGCAATGCGCTTGCAGCCTGGGTCTCCTTCGAGCCCACTCCGCCGGATGCTGCTTGCTCAGCGAATGGCCGCTTCAGAATCGAACCTGAGCCAAATGTAGTATAAAACCCAAACACAGCGCTTGTAATCTCGTGCTTGGCAAATCGCATTGAGCGAGCCGGTCATCCCTCTTGTTCTTTCCGCTCAAACCAACCGGGCCCGCTGACGGCGCAAATTGTGACCCAGCCGATAGGCCTCCAGCACAATCAGTGGCACAAAATGCACCATTGCAGCACCAACCCCGCCCCAATCATGCAGCGCTGCCCAATGCAGAAGCGTTAGCACCGCCGCACCGTACACGAAGCGCTGAAGCGTTTTCCATTGAGGTCCCAGTTTGCGAACCCAGCCGTCTGTCGATGTGACGGCCAAGGGCACGAAGATCAGGAAGGCAAGCCAGCCCGTCCAGATGTAGAGCTTGGAGATTTCGCCGACCGTGAAGGCGATCGCGCCTTCGTCCAGAAGGTACAAGGCTGTATGTGCCAAGGCATAGGCAAATGCCGCAACGCCAAGATACCGCCGCCGTTTCATCAACCAGCGCGGTCCACGCCAACCTTTGAACAGCATCACCAACGGCGTGATTATCATCGTGATGATCATGAACCGTGCCGCAAATTCACCGGTTGGGTGCAGCAATTGATGGACCACTTTTGGATCGCCGGAGGTCAGGCCGATCACCATTGGAATGGCGGGCAAACTCAAAATACCCCAAAAGGTATAGGGTGAGTTGAAGAACGACTTTATTGGGGACATTGAAGTGGCTTTCGTTACCATTTTGCAAAACAGTGCAGTCAGTTTGCAGCGCCTAAGAAAAGTATCGCGATATCGGGATCACCCGGAGTATGCTCTTTCAGCCCTTTAGTGATCCGAAATAATCGGCCCAGCTTTGGTGAGCTCTGCCAGCAACCGCTTCAAAATCGCTGGGCACATCGGAAATACCACGACGAATACCCTCATATATGCCGCCGATGATTGGGCCCAAGAAATCCCCCAACTCGGCTGTGCGATCCACAACGTACTCTTCTGGCGCCATTTCGCGATAGGTCAGCGACGTGCCGAATGCACCGTTCAAGTAATCGCTAAGCTCGGTTTGACTGATGGGAGTGCCCCATAGGTTAAACGTCTGGCCGTTGAAGTTGTCATTGGTCAACAGGCAGGCGTAAGCATGGGCCAACTCAGAACGAGTTGTATAACCGCATTTGCCCCCAGCGGCGCTGTTGGCGATCTCGCCTTTGGCTTTGTAGCTATCGATGTATTCCACATCCGGTTCGATATAGATGCCGTTACGCCCGATGGCATAGGCAAGCCCGCTTGCGCGCACGTCAGCTTCGGTTTGACGGTTGCTTTGCACGACGGGCGAAAACGCTGTGCCCTCTTCGACCCCTTGAATGCTGGTATAAACGATCTTCCTCACACCTGCGGCCTTTGCGGCCTCAATGACATTTCGGTGCTGCTGAATACGGGTATCAGGGGCGTCCATGCCGGACACCAGCAGCAAGGTATCGACGCCCTTTAATGATGCGCGCAACTGCTCTGGTTGTCCATAATCACCGGCACGGATTTCGATGCCAAGACCCTCTGCGTTCGCCGGGGTGCGGGCAAGGCCGATGATGGTCTCACTACCTGCGGATTTGATCAGATTGCGGGCGATTGCTCCGCCAAGTTGGCCGGATACGGCAGTTACTGCGATCGTCATTGGCATGCTCCTTTAATGCACAGAACGGGCGCAGTGAGCGCCCGCTGTTTTTGTCTTAACCGTGGTAGGCTTGGCTGACCGAAAAGCTGTCTTCGAACCAGTTCCAAAGCACTACTTGGCCATCGCGCACCTTGGCACGCAGTGCGAATGTAAATTCGCCGATTTCCTTACCGCTGTGGGTTGTGATGCCATTCATTCGACCAAACACGGCAACTGTATCGCCCGAGGCGAAGGCGTCGGTGTTTTCCCATTTGGTGGTCTGGAAGTTGGCTGAAAAGACGCCAAGAAATTCGAATATAGCTTCTTTGCCGACCGTCTCGCCAACCCAAGGCAATGTCGTGTCGCCTTCGTTGTGCCAAACCATGTCATCAGCCATCAGGGTGCCCATCTTGTCCATGTCGCCACTGCCCATTGCGCCCATAAAGGCCATGACAGTGTCAAAGCTGGCTTGTGTTTTCTCGTCCATGTCTTGTGCTCCAACTTGTGTGCCAAGGATCAGCGCAAGCGACGCGCCGAGGGATGTTTTGAGTAAAGTTCTACGGTGCATGATGTCCTCCTACGGGGGGTAAGCCCAGATTTCTCTGGGCCGTTACCTATTGATTTATTTCCCCGAAAGCTGTTGCAGCGCGCCTGCCCAGTCTTCGACGTGGTAGGTGCGGGCAATGACGCCGTCTTCCAACTCGTGGATGTCGATGGTCATGATGTCAAAGCTGCGGCCTTGGCCATCAACGCCAAAGAAGGGTGCCACTGGCGTGCCGGTTGCACGGCTGCGCACAACGAAGGTGTCGCCGTCTTGGTGAATGTCCTGAATGGCCCAGTTCAGGTCTGGCATCAGCTGTGCAAAGCCGCCCACCTGACCGAGAAACGCCTCGCGGGTTTTGTTGTTGCCTGAATAGTCGCCCACGCTGGTCCACTCCTCAGAAGTTGCAGCTTCGAATGCGGCGACGTGTTCGGCGGAACCCGGATTGCTGAGCAGATCGTAGAACGTTGTCACTGTGGCTTTGTCGTCGGCGAATGCACCTGTGGCGAGAGTTGCGAGGGCGGCGGAGGCAAAGAGCGATTTAAGATTCATGATGTTTTCCAGTTTTGATAAGGGGTGTGTGAGTAAAGGGTTAGGCAGAAATGACGGGCTGCCAGTCGATCTTTGGATTTTCGCGGAAGGCGAACCGTTCAAGATGGCTGCCGATCACACGGCATGTTTTAGTAAGGTCGCTTTGAGTTTCGGCGCTGACTGTGAGGTCAAGAACACCGTGGTCGGCAGTCAAATCACACTGGCCAAACGGGAACTTGATCAGACCAGCCTCAGGATCATACTGCACGTCAATCTTGTGCGCGAAATGCTTGCAGAGTTGCTGCAAGTAACCGCTGGCCCGTTCGGTTGTGAATTTTGCGTTGCTTCTAAACATTGCTGTCTCCTGCGTGTTGAACACAGAAATAGACAGAACGCGCCTTTGTGATTATCCCGCAAGTTAAGAAATCATTATTACAGGAATTAGAAAGATGATCGAAGATTACCGCAGCCTCGCCGTCTTTGTCGCAATTGCCGATACGGGAAGCCTGAGTGCGGCGGGACGTCGGTTGAAACTTTCTACCTCGGTCATAAGCCACCACCTTTCGCGATTGGAAGAACGTCAGGGCGTCACGCTGTTCTTTCGCTCAACGCGGTCCATGTCTTTGACGCCCGAAGGCCAAATCGCCCTTGATCCAGCCCGGCGCATGGTCGCCGCAGGAGAAGAGGCTTTGGACGCGATTCATGCCGGTAACGAGGAACCCGTCGGCGCGCTGCATGTTGCGATGCCCGCTTTCGGTGAGCACAGCAAACTGCATCAGGCGCTTTGGGGATTTGCACAGATGCACCCGATGGTCGCCATATCGCTTCATTGCAGTGACATGCCGACTGATCTGGTAAAGGATGGGTTTGATCTGGCGATCCGGTTGGGCACATTACGCAGCAGCAGCCTTAAAAGCCGCCGTATTGCAAATTTTGAGCGCTTGCTTGTCGCTTCGCCGGACTATCTGTCCACGCGCGAGCCCATTGCAGTGCCGCAAGATCTGGAGGCACATGACTTTATCTCAGTCACGCAAATTCCATCGATGATGACGATGGAACGCAAAGACCAATCAGTGAACATCACCCCGGCCAACATACGCATTGAGGTGAACACCGTAAATGCCGCCAGGGCTGCGGTGCTGGCCGGACTTGGTATCTGGCACTTGCCGCGCAGCGTGATCGAACAGGAGGTAACCCAAGGTCGTTTGGTGCGCGTTCTGCCAGACTGGAACCTTCCTACATTGGGTATTTACGCTGTTTGGCCGGACATCGGACCGCAAAAAGCGCTGACACGACGTTTGATTGATCACCTTATAGCGCATCGTTCAGATTTGATGTTGTGAACTTCACATCAAACCCCGCTTACTCGTTGCCGGGCTTGAACAACCCATCGGCCCTATATGACATGCTGCGGCTTAAAAAGCGGGGGCGGTGGTAGCTGTTGACATGGATGATAGCTTGCAGAGAGATCCTTTCATCTGCTGAAACGTGAGCGGATCAAGCGGCGAACCTATATCACCCGTGACGCAGCAAGGCGGGACGCCTTCGAATACCTCGAGATGTTCAAAAAACCGACACGCAAGCACACAAACAAAGGCATGCTGTCGCCCGTTGCCTTTGAAGCAGAGCAGAAGAAATCAAGAACGCAGGCGTCTAGGACACTTGGGCGATCTCCGATCTGAACTTTGCACAACTGTAGAGTTGAAGCCCATTTTCGGGTCTTTCAACGCGATCTAACGCTGTCTGTGGTTCCGTAGTGAAGCTTGAAATGCAGGGAAGATTCCTGGCGTTGGACCGCTGCGACCAACTTAATAAGGCGCAAGTTTCAGCCCTATTAAGATCCGGTATGGAAACGGTGAAGCGTCAGATGACCGACAATACCGCAGGCGCGTTTGCGGTTTTGAGGCCAATGCGTGCCATCTCCGCGGGTCTGATTTCAAGAAAAATGAAAAAATTTCACCCCTAAGTGACAATATCACAAAACTCCGCGCGGCGAGGGTCTATTCATAAATGTAGATATGATTCTGGAGGAACCATTATGACTGTCAATGTTGGAACGCTCGATCGATACCTTCGTGCCGCTTTGGGCGTGGTGCTGCTGATACTTGCGTTTGCAAGCGGCCTGCCGCTGTTTGAGGGTGGCTTTGTGAAATACGCGGCTGTTGTGATCGGCCTTGTGATGATCGTCACTGCGGCAATTCGTATATGCCCGCTTTATTCGATCTTCGGCATTAAAACTTGCGGGATGTAAGATGATGGAAACTGTATTTACCCCTTGGATGTCATTGGGCGGCGGCGTGCTGATTGGCGTCGCGGCCACTTTGCTCATGTTATTTTTGGGGCGCATCATGGGTGCCACTGGCATTCTTGCCGGTGTGGTCTCCCCTTCATCGGCTCAGGATTTCTCTTGGCGCGCAGCCGTTCTGGCAGGCATGGTTAGTGGACCGGCGTTGATCTTTTTCCTGACGGGGCAGATGCCTGCGGTGCAGGTGCCTGTGTCTACAGGAATGCTTCTGGTTGGCGGTTTGATCGTTGGCGTGGGCGTCACACTTGGGTCCGGCTGTACATCAGGCCACGGTGTCTGCGGCATGGCGCGGCTTTCGCCACGTTCGTTCATGGCCACCATAACATTCATGATCTTTACTTTCGCGACGGTCTACATCGTGCGCCACGTTCTGGGAGCAGCATAAATGCGTATCATAACAGCATATCTTATTGGCCTCGTCTTTGGTGTCGGCATCGCGATTTCCGGCATGGCAAACCCTGCAAAGGTGCTCAACTTCTTTGATATCGCAGGAAGCTGGGATCCCTCTTTGGTGTTTGTAATGGGTGGCGCAGTTATCACCACATTCATCGGCTATAAGCTGGTGTTTGGACGCGGCACGCCTATCATCGAGGATAGCTTCCAGCTGCCCACCAACAACAAGATCGACCTCAAGCTTTTGGGTGGCTCTGCCATCTTTGGCATCGGCTGGGGCATCGCGGGCTTTTGTCCGGGTGGCGCTTTGCCGGCGCTTGGCACCGGCCGCTGGGAAGTCTTTGCCTTCACGCTGGCGCTGTTGGGCGGGATTTTCCTTGCCAAGTTTCTGCAATCCTTAGCAGCGCGCAAAGCGCAATCTGCTGCCTAGCCCCTTGAACGGAAAAGGAGAAAAATCATGACTGAGTATCCTATCAATATGGACGTGAAACCCGAAGTCACCGGTTATTTTGACGAAGCCACCAACACCATCAGTTATATTGTGAAGGACCCGACATCGGATTCCTGTGCGATCGTCGATAGTGTGATGGATATCGACTATTCTGCCGGCAGGATCACCTATGCCCATGCCGACAACCTGATCGAAACGATCAAATCGCGCGGTCTGAAGCTTGAATGGATCATCGAAACACATGTCCATGCCGATCACCTCTCTGCCGCGCCTTACATACAGGAACAGCTGGGCGGCAAAATTGGCGTCGGTGCCAAGATCATGGTCGTGCAGGAAACCTTCGGGAAAATCTTCAACGAAGGCACAGAGTTCCAGCGTGACGGCAGCCAGTTCGATGCGCTGTTCGAGGATGGCGATACTTACAAGATCGGTAACATGGAAGCCTTTGCGATCTATACACCTGGGCACACACCAGCTTGCATGGTGCATGTGATGGGCAATGCTGCCTTCACAGGTGATACGCTGTTTATGCCGGATGGTGGGTCTGCCCGCGCCGATTTCCCCGGAGGGGACGCAGGCGTTCTCTATGACAGCATCCAGAAGGTCTTGGCCCTGCCGGATGATATGCGTCTGTTTATGTGCCATGACTATGGCCCCAACGGCCGTGACATCCAGTGGGAAACAACTGTTGGCGAAGAGAAAGCGCACAACATCCATGTGGGTGGTGGAAAATCGAAAGAAGAGTTCGTCAAGTTCCGTACAGAGCGGGATGCGCAACTTGCTGTGCCCAAGCTCATCATTCCATCGCTGCAAATTAACATGCGTGCTGGTGAAATCCCGCGCGATAAAGACGGCAATCCAATGCTCAAAGTTCCGGTTAACGGGCTTTGAAGCAGATTGGGGAATAAGACATGGAACTTAAACGCATTTCCTCGGAGCTGACAGTCAGCCCCCAGATATCAGCGTCCGACGTGGAAACCCTTAAAGCAAAGGGTTTCCGCGCAATTATCTGCAACCGGCCGGACGGCGAAGGGGCTGATCAACCGAGCTTTGAAGAAATCCGCAGTGCCGCAGAAAAGGTCGGCATGGAAGCGCGCTATATCCCGATCACGGCAGGCATGGTGCGTGACGAGGACGCAGAACTGTTTGGCGCGGCTCTTGATGAAATGCCCGGACCGGTTTTTGCTTATTGTCGCAGTGGCACAAGGTCCGCCACAATGTGGTCACTTGCCAAAGCGAAATCTCTGCCAATGGCCGAGATTTTGGGTGCGACCAAGGCGGCTGGATATGACATGAACGGTGTCGCGCGGCGCATTGCCAACGGGGGGAAAACTCCCACCGATACAGGCGATGCCAAATACGACGTGGTGATCGTCGGTGGCGGGGCAGGCGGGATATCTGTCGCCGCCAGCCTTAAGTCGCGCGCGCCTGATGTTTCTATAGCGATCATTGATCCTGCCGATGTGCATTACTACCAACCCGGTTGGACCATGGTAGGTGGCGGCATTTTCGACGCGCAAGACACGGCCAAAACCATGGCATCTTTGATCCCGAAGGGCGTTAAATGGATCAAAGCCGCCGTTGCTGCGTTCGAACCTGCGAACAACGCTGTTATTCTGGATGGTTGCCGTGTGGTGAAATATGATCGTCTGGTTGTTTGCCCGGGGATCAAGCTGGCTTGGGATAAGATCGAAGGTCTTGAAGAGACACTGGGGCGCAATGGCGTGACGTCCAACTACCGGTATGATCTGGCACCCTACACGTGGCAGTTGGTACAGGAACTGCGCAAGGGGCGCGCATTGTTTACCCAGCCTACGATGCCGATCAAATGCGCCGGTGCGCCGCAAAAGGCGATGTATCTGTCCGGTGATGCATGGTTCCGGCGTGGTGTACTCAAAGACATCGACATCCAGTTCATGAACGCCGGTGGCGTGTTGTTCGGGGTTAAAGACTATGTTCCGGCGCTGGAGAAGTATGTCGACAAATACGGTGTGACACTGAATTTCTTTCACAACCTTGTTGCGGTTGATGGCCCTGCGAAAACAGCAACATTCGAAGTGTCCAAGCCCGATACAGCGGCGACGCGGGTCGAGGTTGAATTCGACATGATGCACGTCTGCCCGCCCCAGGTTGCACCTGATTTTATCAGCGTGTCACCGCTTGCGGATGCGGCGGGGTGGGTTGATGTGGATCAGGCTACTTTGCGTCACAAAACCTATGACAACATCTGGTCTCTTGGTGATGTGATGAATGCGCCGAACGCGAAAACAGCTGCTGCTGCGCGCAAGCAAGCGCCGACAGTTGCCGATAACATTGTCGCAGACATGGCGGGCAAGTCCGCTGTTTCGCAATATGACGGCTACGGGTCCTGCCCATTAACCGTAGAGCGCGGCAAAATTGTTCTGGCCGAGTTTGGCTATGGTGGCGTTCTGTTGCCCAGCTTCCCATCCTTTCTTGTGGACGGGACCAAGCCATCTCGTGCCGCGTGGTTCCTGAAGGAAAAATTGCTGCCGCCGATTTATTGGCAGGCCATGCTGAAAGGGAAGGAATGGATGGCAAAGCCGGAAAAGATCAAAGCGGCGGCAGAATAATATGAAACAGCGCGGCCTGTTCATAGGCCGCGTCACACACAGGCGGGCCCTGCATTCAGCGGCGTCTGCATGACTTTCGAGAGAAATAATGATTGAGCAGTTGCGCCGTTACGTTCCGGTCTTTGACTGGGGCCGGACATACACCCGAACCACCTTCTCCAATGACATGATTGCAGCGCTGATCGTGACGATCATGCTGATCCCGCAGTCGCTTGCTTATGCGCTGCTGGCGGGCTTGCCGCCAGAGGCGGGGATCTATGCCTCAATCGTGCCAATCGTGCTTTATGCAATCTTCGGCACCAGTCGGGCGTTGGCGGTTGGTCCGGTCGCTGTGGTGTCCTTGCTGACGGCCTCAGCCATCGGGCAGGTGGCAGAGCAAGGCACAGCAGGCTACGCGGTAGCCGCCCTGACGCTGGCCTTTTTATCGGGTGGTTTCTTGGTGCTACTGGGGGTGTTGCGCCTTGGGTTTTTGGCTAATTTTTTAAGCCATCCGGTGATCGCTGGCTTTATTACAGCATCGGGCATTCTGATCGCGACCAGCCAGCTCAAGCACATCTTGGGTATCAGTGCATCTGGTCACACATTGCCAGAGATGATTGCCTCGATTCTTGAACATTTGGGTGAGATCAACTTGATCACGGTCATCATCGGGGTGCTGGCAACAGCGTTCCTGTTCTGGGTGCGCAAGGGGCTTAAGCCGCTGCTGAGACGCTTGGGCGCCTCTGCGCTGGTTGCAGATATCGCAACAAAGGCGGGCCCGGTAGGGGCTGTCGTGGTGACCACTGTATCGGTCTGGCTGTTCGGGCTGGATAACGCCGGCGTGAAAATTGTGGGTGAGGTGCCGCAGGGCCTACCGCCCCTTACTTTGCCCAGCTTTTCCCCGGATATTCTGGGTGCCTTGCTGGTGCCAGCTATCCTTATTTCCGTGATCGGCTTTGTCGAATCCGTTTCGGTTGCCCAGACGCTGGCTGCCAAAAAGCGGCAGCGCATTGACCCCGATCAGGAGCTGATCGGTCTGGGGGCGGCCAATCTCGGCGCGGCTTTCACAGGCGGGTATCCGGTGACGGGTGGATTTTCACGTTCAGTTGTGAACTACGATGCAGGGGCAGATACCCCCGCAGCAGGCGCCTATACTGCCGTCGGTCTGTCTATTGCGGCTGTGGGTCTGACCCCGCTTGTATATTTTCTGCCAAACGCCACTCTGGCGGCCACAATCATCGTTGCCGTTCTGAGCCTTGTTGATTTCTCGATCCTGAAGAAGACGTGGGATTATTCGAAAAAAGACTTTGCCGCAGTGGCTGTGACAATCCTGCTTACTCTTGGGATGGGGGTAGAGGTTGGCGTGGCCACAGGCGTGCTGGTGTCGGTCCTGTTGCACCTGTTCAAAACATCGCGCCCGCACGTGGCCGAGGTGGGCCTTGTGCCGGGGACTCAGCATTTCCGCAACATTCTGCGCCACAGGGTTGAGACAAACGAGACATTGTTGATCCTGCGGGTGGATGAGAGTCTCTATTTCGCCAATGCCCGTTTTCTTGAGGACTATATCCAGAAGCGCGTCACCAGCGGCACGTTGATCAAAAACGTGGTCCTGATGTTTCCCGCGATCAATGATGTGGACTATTCGGCGCTGGAGAGCCTTGAGGCGATCAACCGCCGTTTGCGCGATATGGGGATCGGGTTGCATCTTTCGGAGGTCAAAGGCCCCGTGATGGATCGGCTGGATCGTTCGCATTTCATCGACGAACTGAACGGTCGTGTTTTCCTGTCGCAATATGACGCTTGGCGCGCGTTCAATCCTGTCTGATACGGATAGCGTTCTGCGCTGTTGGATGATCCGGTCGGGGTGTCTATAGTCTATGTTCCGGGGCGACCTTAGTCGCGCTAGGGGTTGTGAGGACAGGGACGCCAAGATGACTGAGACACTTGAATGGGTTGAACGCTTTCCGGGGCTTTCGCGGCTGGCGCCTGATATCAAGGACATGCTGATATCTCAAAGTGCCGTGGTTGAGGTTCCGACGGGGACAACAATTTTTGGTCCCGGCCATTCGCCCGAGAACATGCTTTTCTTGCTGGATGGCACTGTGCGGGTCCAGCAGGTGTCCGATACCGGCCACGAGATTGTCCTGTACCGCATTCATGCCGGTGAAAGCTGCGTGTTAACTACAGCCTGCTTGCTGGCGTTCGAGGATTACTCTGCCGAGGGCATCGCAGAAACAAATGTCCGTGCCGCTGCTATCCCGCGCACGCTGTTTGACGAGCTTGTGGGGCAGTCCAAACCGTTTCGTGATTTTGTCTTTGCCGCGTTCTCCAAGCGGATCACCGATCTTTTCCTGATGATTGAAGAGGTTGCGTTTCAGCGACTGGACGTGCGGCTTGCGGATAAGTTGATCAAGCTGTCGGATGGTCAAGATGTGATAAAGACTACCCACCAGATGCTGTCGGTTGAACTCGGCACGGCGCGTGAAGTCGTCTCACGGCAGTTGCAGGAATTCCAGCGGCGTGGTTGGATTGAACAGTCTCGTGGCAGTGTGAAATTGCTGGACCGTGACCAATTGCAGCGGCTTGCACAGCACAACCACTGATCTTTCTTTTGCAGCGGCGCGTGCGGGATAAACATGCGCACCGCTTGCCAACGGGCGCCTGTGTTGCGAAGCTGGTCTGGCACATGTGAGAAAGGACTGTTCCCATGCCTATCCGCGCGCTTGATGTTGATCCTGCCCATTGCTTGATTGCGGGCAAATGGGCGCCTTGTGCCAGTGGTGCCCGCCTTCCGCTTATCAACCCTTCTGACGGCAGTACCCTGTGCGAAATTGCACGCGGGAATGCGGATGATATCGACCGCGCGGTTGCCGCAGCGCGGGCGGCTTATGACGGGCCTTGGGGGCGCGCCACCGCTGTCGAACGGGGCCGTATCCTTTACAAAATCGGTGTTCTTGTTCTGGAAAACATAGATGCGCTGGCGCAGATGGAGGCGCTGGACGTCGGCAAGCCGCTTAGTCAGGCGCGGGCAGATGTGGTGGCGTTGGCGCGATACATGGAGTTCTACGCAGGTGCGGTGGACAAACTGCACGGTCAGACCATTCCTTATCTTGATGGCTACACTGTTTACACCTTGCGTGAACCGCACGGCGTGACGGGGCATATCATTCCGTGGAATTATCCGATGCAGATAATCGGGCGTTCGGTCGGTGCCGCGCTTGCTGCGGGCAACACTGCGGTACTGAAACCCGCAGAAGAGGCCTGCCTGACCGCGCTTGCCTTTGGAGAACTTGCGCGCCGCGCGGGGCTGCCTGACGGAGCATTGAATGTGGTGCCCGGGCTCGGGGCCGAGGCAGGAGCCGCACTGACCACTCATAGCGGTGTCAATCATATCTCCTTCACGGGATCGGTTGGTACCGGACGTCTGATCCAGCAGTCTGCCGCGCAGAACGTCGTGCCCGTGACGCTGGAATTGGGTGGAAAATCACCACAGATTGTTTTCGATGACGCTGACATCGAAGCGGCCCTGCCGTTTTTGGTGAATGCGGGTATCCAGAACGCTGGTCAGACCTGCTCTGCGTCATCGCGGATACTGGTGCATCGCGACGTCTACGGTGAGGTCGTCAGCAAGATGGCCGAACAGTACGCCGCCTTGCGGGCAGGTCCGGCCATGGCAGATATGGCCTTGGGCCCGCTGGTGTCTGCACGGCAAAAGGAGATCGTTGAGGGTTTTCTCGCCAAGGGTGCGGATCTGAGCATGATCGCGCAAGGCGAAATCATTGATGATGCGCCGGCTGGAGGTGCCTATATTGCACCGACCCTTTTCGAAGCGGTGCCGCAGGATCACGTGCTGGCACGTGAAGAAATCTTTGGCCCGGTACAAGTCATCATACCGTTTGAAGACGAAGCAGAGGCGCTGGAAATTGCCAATGGGACTGACTACGGACTGGTGGCATCTGTCTGGTCACGCGATGGGGCGCGCCAGATGCGGCTCGCGCGCAAACTACGTTCGGGTCAGGTGTTTTTGAATAATTACGGCGCGGGCGGCGGGGTTGAGCTGCCCTTTGGGGGATCGGGTCTGTCAGGGCATGGCCGGGAAAAGGGTTTCGAGGCGCTTTATGGATTTACCACGCTGAAGACAGTTGCCGCCTACCATGGCTAGAAGTTTTTGACACAAATAGGGGAGGGACGAACCATGCGCTTGCAGGGTAAAACAGTGATTGTGACAGGCGGTGCGTCAGGCTTTGGTGCCGGGATCGTCCGGAAATTTGTGTCCGAGGGCGCGCAGGTCATGATTGCCGATCTCAATACCGCGCTGGCCGAAGACCTGCGGCAGGAAATGGGCGCTCATGCCATCGTAACAACCGCAAATGTCGCCGATAACGCCAGCGTCGAGGCGATGACAAAGCAAGCGATGACGGCGTGGGGCCACATCGATATTCTGGTGAACAATGCCGGCGTCACCCATTTGCCCAGCCCGATGGAACAGGTTAGCGAAGAAGATTTTGATCGCGTTTTCGCGGTGAATTGCAAATCTGTCTACCTGACGGCGCATCATATCGTGCCACTCATGAAAGAGCGCGGGCAGGGCAACATCCTGAACCTTGCCTCCACAGCGGGCGTTTCGCCGCGTCCCAATCTGAGCTGGTATAATGCCTCCAAGGGGTGGATGAACAATGCAACCAAAGGCATGGCGGTGGAGCTTGCGCCAAGCGGAGTCCGTGTCAACGCGCTGAACCCGGTGGCGGGTGAGACGCCACTTCTCAAATCGTTTCTTGGCGAAGACACCCCTGAGATGCGCGCGAAATTCCTGTCCACCATTCCGCTCGGGCGTTTTTCCACGCCCGAGGATATGGGCAACGCCGCATGTTTCTTATGCTCGGATGAGGCGAGCATGATCACCGGAGTGTGTATGGAAGTGGATGGCGGGCGTTGTATCTGATAGAAAACCTAAAGAAATTACCCTGTGGTTCTTGGCATCGGTTCGCACCTCCCCTAAGTAGCCGCTAGACTACCCCGAATTCATCGTATCGATTCCGTGATGCGGTGAGACGACAAGCCCAGGAGGGGAACATCTCCGGGCCCCAACAGTATGGAGCGCGCGTGTCCCTTCTTTTGATTGTTGCCTTGCCGTTTCTGGGTGCTTTGTTGCCCGGGTTGATGAACCAAGCAGGTCGTGCGGCCTGTGCTGGGGTGACGTTTACCGTCTCCCTTGCCGCCTTTATCGGTTTGCTGACGAATTTGCCGGCTGTTATGGCAGGCGATGTCGTGATGTTCACGATGGACTGGATTCCGAGCTTGGGTCTGAACTTTACCCTCATGCTGGACGCGCTGGGCTTTTTCTTTGCCACACTGATCCTCGGGATTGGTCTGCTGATCATAACATATGCCCGCTTCTACCTCGCTCGTGAGGACAATATGGGTGAATTTTTCACCTATTTGCTGCTGTTTCAGGGGGCGATGGTTGGCATCGTTTTGTCTGATAACATCCTGCTCTTGCTCGTGTTCTGGGAGCTGACTTCGCTCTCTTCCTTCTTGCTGATCGGCTATTGGAAGCATTTGCCAGACGGGCGGCAGGGCGCGCGCATGGCGCTGACAGTGACCGGTATGGGCGGGCTTGCCATGATCGGTGGCATGCTGATCCTTGGCCAGATCGCAGGCAGCTATGATCTAAGCGTGATCCTGCAAAACCGTGATTTGATCCAGCAAAGCCCGCTTTACCTTCCCGCGCTGATCCTGATCCTGCTGGGCTGTTTCACTAAATCCGCGCAGTTCCCGTTCCACTTCTGGCTGCCACATGCGATGGCTGCGCCCACGCCAGTGTCAGCCTACCTGCACTCCGCCACGATGGTGAAAGCCGGAATTTTCCTGATGGCGCGTATGTGGCCGGTGCTGTCGGGCACACCCGAATGGTTCTGGATCGTTACATCGGCAGGTCTGATCACAATGGTGCTGGGCGCTGTGATCGCGCTTTTCAAACATGATCTCAAAGCGCTGCTGGCATTTTCGACAGTCAGCCATCTTGGCCTGATTACCATGCTGCTGGGTACGGGCACTGCCTTTGGTGCGATGGCAGCGGTATTTCACATTCTTAACCACGCGACATTCAAGGCGGCGCTGTTCATGTCCGCGGGCATCGTGGACCATGAGACACACACGCGCGACATCCGCCGTCTGGGTGGTCTGCGTCACTTGATGCCGATAACGTTCGGCATCGTCACGCTTGCGGCTCTTTCTATGGCGGGTATTCCCCTGCTTAACGGTTTTTTGAGCAAAGAGATGATGCTTGAGGAAGCCTATCACACGGTGCTGGGCGGCAATCACTGGGTCGTGCCCGCGCTGGCTGTTATCGGGTCCTTGTTCTCTGCTGCGTATTGCTTCCGTCTGATCGGGCATACCTTCCTTGGCGCTGAGCGGGATGATTATCCGGCCAAACCGCATGACCCGCCTGCGGGCCTGTGGCTGCCTCCTGCGTTGTTGGTGGTGCTTGTTGTCGCGATTGGTGTGGCACCGTTTTTGGCTGAACCGGCAGTCAAGGGCGTGACCTCTGCCGTCTTGGGCACGGCTGCCGAAGTGCCAGAGGCACATTTCAAGATCTGGCACGGGCTGGTGCCGGCGCTTTATATGTCGATCGCTGCGGTGGTTGGTGGTTTGATCGTGTTGGCGCTATTTAATCCGCTGCTCAGGGCGTGGGATGCTGCGCCGCGACCAGAAGCGAAAACGATTTTTGACGGCGTGATCGCGGGCATCGTTCGCTTCGCCAAAGCCCTGATCCTGCCGCTGCACAACGGCGCATTCTCGCGCTACGGTGCCATCATGGCCGTGACTGTTGTTGTCGCTGGTTATTATGCGTGGGCGACGGGCACGATCAGCGCCCCCACAAGAACGCTTCAAGCCCCCGGCGCGATTGAGATAGCGGGTTGGATTATGATGGTGGCTGCTGTGGCCGGTATGGTGTTGATGCATCGTAACCGCCTGCTGTCGCTTATTCTGATCGGGATCGTCGGGCTGATGGTATCTGTCGGGTTTGTCTTCTTCTCGGCGCCTGATCTTGCGATGACCCAAATCACTGTAGAAGTTGTGACGACCATCCTGATGCTGCTGGCGCTGAATTTTCTGCCCAACGAGACGCCTATCGAAAGCACGGTCTTGCGCCGTACACGGGATGCTGCAATTGCGCTTGGCGCAGGTGCTGCGGCAATGGCGCTAAGCTATCACTATCTACTGCGTGATGCCGTCACGTCGCCGATTTCGGAGTTCCATCTTGCAAACAGCTACAAGGGTGGCGGCGGGACGAATGTGGTCAACGTGATACTCGTAGACTTCCGTGGCTTTGATACCTTTGGCGAAATTATCGTGTTGGGGATCGCTGCGGTGCTGATCTATGCGCTGACCGAAGCGTTGCTTGGTGGTCCCGTGCGGGCACGATTGCTGAACCGTACACCGGATAAACCGCTTGCCGGAGACATGCACCCGATGATGATGGTGGTGCTGACACGGGTTCTGATGCCGGTTGTAATGATGGTCGCCTTCTACGTGTTCCTGCGCGGCCATAATGAGCCGGGCGGCGGTTTTATCGCGGGGTTGATCGCGTCAATCGGTCTGGTGATGCAATACATGGCCAGCGGTTATAGCTGGGCGACCGCGCGTCAGCGGTATCCGCATCATGGCGTCATTGGCGCAGGCGTTTTGATTGCCGGTCTCACTGGCATCGGATCGTGGTTTGTCGGGAAACCGTTCCTGACCTCGGATTTCACCTATGTCCGTATCCCGCCGTTTGAAAAGTTTGAACTGGCAACAGCAGCACTGTTTGACTTGGGCGTGTTCCTTGCGGTGGTCGGGGCGGTGATGCTCTCGCTTGACGGGTTTAGCCGGATGGCACGCCGCGCCCATGTAAAGGACAGTGATTACGCCATGGACATCAACCCTGCGCGAAACGAAAACGACGCGCTAAAGGGGCAGGGGGTATAACATGGAATTTCTTGTAGCATCTGCCATCGGCATTCTGACAGCTGGCGGCCTTTATATGGTTTTGCGCTTGCGGACCTTTCCCGTGATCCTTGGTGTGTCATTGCTGACTTACGCGGTGAATGTGTTTCTGTTTGCATCAGGTCGTTTGACCATTGGTGCGCCGCCAATCCTTTCTGACGCGACCACCTACACCGATCCGCTTCCTCAGGCGCTTGTGCTGACTGCGATTGTGATTTCTTTCGGGATGACCGCCGTTGTGGTGATGATTTCGCTGGGGGCCTATCTGGGAACCGACGATGACCATGTCGATGACGCGCCTGGCCGCGGGGAGGACGAGGTATGACCCATTGGTTGATCA
>Ga0209345_10001695_pt1 | contig 25822 bp, 17 predicted proteins | sample Cruoilmetagenom7_FD_187294 | JGI IMG/M metagenome (GOLD analysis project Ga0209345, IMG submission 187294) | Oil polluted marine microbial communities from Coal Oil Point, Santa Barbara, California, USA - Sample 7 (SPAdes) (version 2) | ecosystem: Environmental > Aquatic > Marine > Oil seeps ...
CCGATCTCCAATACAAAATTCGAACTGATATTAAAATTAGTGACATGGACGATGATGGTAAAGTTGACATTGTAGCTTTAACCGATAGCGGCTTGATTTGGTTGCAAAACCCAAAGGTGAAGGAGGGTAACCAGCAGTGGCTCACCTTTACCATAGACTCACAAATTTTCCATGATGTAGAGGCCATTGACCTTGATGGTGATGGGGATCTTGATTTAGTAGCAAGAAACCAAAGCCTGTTTGGTCATAATAATGGGCATCTTGTGCATTTATTTTATCAAGAAGGCAAGCAGAAATGGATGAAAATAACCGTTCCTGTCGACCATGGTGAAGGATTAAAGCTAGCCAATATAGATGATGATGACTACATTGATATTATAGTAAACGGGTTATGGCTTAAAAACCCTCATGCTTCCCCAGGCTCTAATTGGCAAGCCTATACATTTACAGATTCCTGGAAATGGCAGGATACGAAAATTGATGCTGCCGATATTGACAATGATGGTCGAACAGACATTGTATTAACTCCCGCAGAAAAAGAGGGGCAGATATACCGTATATCATGGTTTGAAAACCCCGAAAACCAAAAAACAATCTGGAAGGAGCACACAATAGATTCCAATGTTGAAGCTATCCACCACGCCGTTCAGGCCAGGGATTTTAACAATGATGGATATATTGATATTTTGACTTCTGAAATGAATCAGGGGGATAATCCGGATGAGGTAAAGATTTATATTAATAATCACCCTGAAAAAATCTGGACAAAACAAGTAATAAGCACATCAGGGGCCCACAATATTCAATCAATGGATATTGACAATGATTTCGACATGGATTTCTTTGGTACCCATTGGGAAATAGAAAACTATACTGGGGATTATCCAGTAAAGTTGTGGGAAAATCAGGCCAGCCAGTACTCCCAGCAACACTGGAAAAGACATATTATTGACAAAAAGAAACCCTGGAAATCTATTTTCATTTACGCTGAAGACATGAATGGAGACGGATTAAGCGATATAGTAACCGGTGGCTGGTGGTATAAAAACCCGGGAAAAGCTTCAGGCAAATGGGGGCGTCAGGAGATTGGGGAGCATGCCAATAATGTTGCTTATGTTTTTGACGCTGATAATGACGGTGATAATGATATTTTAGCTTCAAAATGGACAAATATTAATTCACATCCCGGTTTAATCACTCGCGTTCTCAATAGGCTGAACATTATAGAACACAGCCACCAGGCCAGGGGGGAGCAGTTTGTTTGGGCGCAAAATGACGGGGCGGGTACCTTTAAAGTATTTGACAATATCGACTCCACCCATGGTGATTATCTTCAGGGCGCTGCCTTACTTAATGATAAGCGTAACGTGGTTCTGTCCTGGCACAAGGCCAATCATGGCATTCAGCTTTTTTCTATTCCTTCTGATCCAGCAAATGAACCCTGGCACTGGGAATTAATATCGGGCACATCTCAGGACGAGCAACTAACATCTGGTGATATCGATAACGACGGTGATGCAGACCTGCTACTCGGTACCATCTGGTTGGAAAAAACGCCCGATTCCTGGATTTCTCATACATTGTATCAAAGCAAAGGTAAGCCAGACAGAAATCAGCTTGTCGATATGAACGGTGATGGCAAACTGGATGCTGTTGTTGGTTACGAAGCCATTAGTAAAACCGGCTTGATAGCCTGGTATCAGCAAAATGAAACAGCTACCCAAATGTGGGAACAACATATCATTGGTACGGCCATTGGCCCAATGAGTCTGAGTGTTGTCGACATGGATAATGACAAAGATAAAGATATTCTGGTAGGGGAGCACAATCTTAAAAATCCAGATGAGGCTCGAATATTCTGGATTGAAAACACCAATGGCTTGGCAACTCATTGGCAAAAACATCTAATTTATAAAGGTGATGAGCACCATAATGGAGCCATTACGGTAGATATAGATTTAGATGGTGATAACGACATTATTTCCATTGGCTGGGGGCATGATCGCGTGTTGCTATATGAGAACCTCCAAATTGAGTAGCGATCTTCTTTGTTTTATCTGAGTTACCTGGTAATGCCCTGCATAAACAATAAAGTCAGGGCTTTTTCTTTTTGTTTGAGAAAAACAGAACCTGGATATTAAGCAATGTTTTTGTCATCTATGTGTTTTTCAGTGGGATTAAATATTAATTGAGAAAATCTGATGGCCCTATTTCTTCCATACTTGCCAGGGAGACTCTCCTTTAGAATAAAGTTCATCAAATTTTTGCTTGTCCTTAAATGTGTCCATGCAATTCCAAAAACCATCATACTTATAAGCAGCAAGTTGCTTAGCCTCAATTAAACGGCCGAAAGGTTCATGTACTAATTCTTCACCTTCACGCATGTAATCAAATATTTCTCGTTTAAAAATAAAAAAACCACCGTTTGTGAGAAGCCCGGTATCAGTTGTATCCTGAATGGAAGTTACTGCTGTCTCGTCATCACTAAGGTGTAAATAATGAAAAGTTTGATTAGGTTGTACGCACAATAAACACGCTGTTTTATCGCTTACTTTGAAAAAATCAATCATTTCGGGCAAATCAAAGTCTGAAAGCCCATCCGCGTAATTTGCAAGAAACATCTCGTCATCACCCAGATATTTTTTAACTGCCATAAGGCGTTCGCCAATATTTGAATTTAATCCAGTATCTGCAAAGGTAATTTTCCAGTCCGATATATCTGTTTTCAATAATTTTGGCTCATGATTTCCTTCCAGGACAAAATCATTGGTGACACATTCATCGTAATTTATGAAGTAATCTTTAATAACATGGGCATTGTGACCCAGGCATAGAATGAACTCTTTATGGCCGAAGTGGGCATAAAATTTCATCAATTGCCAAACTAAAGGTCTATTGGCAATGGGTACCATAGGTTTAGGAATGTTCTCGGAGTATTCACGCAAACGCATACCCAGACCCCCACAAAAAATTACTACTTTCATAAATTCACTCCACTCTATCAATGAAACCCTGGTAAAAGGGCAATATATATTTTAATTTTGTACTGGAAAAACTTCGTTGGTTTCTGCTCGTAAGCGGTCTATAAGGCGTCCATGAGGAAGGGTAACATCGTTATAAGTAATCGGGGTATCAATGGCCACATTTTTCACCATGGTACAACCTTCTGATAAGCCCATAGGTAAGAGGTTTTCGTTTCGACAGGTTTCATAATTATCAATCAAAGTATACGCAGTATAACCACCAATTCCGTCCAACGTTTCTCCTGCCTTTAAATTCCTTTTCGCAATTGCAATGGCGTCTGCATAAGGTTTCCCCAGTGGGGTTACGGCCGCATCATTACATAACACCGCACGAGATACCGTTATAGGGATTTCCAACTGTGGTAAATGAAATGGGGTATAAAATACATAAAATGGACCTTCTCCCATTTTCAGGTACTGAAGATACTCCTTTTTCAGAGGCTGCTCAGTATGCCCAATGACAAAAGCTCCAGTATAAGGTGATGCACCTAATAAAAAGTCAACAATACCTTTCCCGGGTTGAAATGCCCCTTCCGGAAAATGCTCCAGGCAGGTACGAACATCATCACATGATGGTCCGTACATACCTCTTTTACCCACCCCAAATCCGGATGCATTTGCCAAACAATTCAACTCCATCGATAGTTTTGTGCCATCAACAAATGAAGTCACCATATGAGGCTTCTGATTATTTGCTTCTGCAAACTCACGCTGCGTATCAGGTGTTCTATGAACATCATAAAAACCCTTCAAATTGCCTGCACCTACCACTTCAAGCCCCATAGTAGTTACATGGCGACTTAAATTTCTTGCTACGCCAGGCTCGTCACCGTCGGAATTAGAGTAGATGACTCGGTGTTTGTCTGCATAGGTTTTCAAAATAGGTCCCACTGTGGCATCCATTTCACAGTTTAAAACAATGGTATGTTTACCCGCCTTAATAGAATTGAATGCCGCCCATGCCCCATATTCCACTTCCCCGGTGGTTTCAATAATGGCGTCAATACTTTCGGTTTGAAATAATACTTCGGCATCACCAGCCACCGCATAACCGCGTTTTTTAATCACGTCTTCAAGTGCGCTGGCTGATTTAACTTCCTTGATATTATCAATACCGGCAATTTTCAAAACGTCTACAGCATTTGAAACCGTTCTATTAGCAATAGCGACCAGGTGAATTCCAGGGAAAGAATTGATTATTTGAGACGCTATATGTTTTGCACTATACCCTGCCCCTATCATACCTACACGAATGGGCCTGTCTTCTGCGATTCGTTTCGCTATTTCTTTATCTACTATAATCATAGAAAATTATTTCCTGGTGAATACAGCTGGTTTAATCTATTCAGGATCATTTAATTGGTTAACGGCCTTAAATATTCTAATACAATATTGCCCACAAATCAGTCTTTAAAATCTGGCCATGAAGTATCATTTTCGGAGATTGTTGTTATTTTACCTGGCCATTGAATATTAAAAGCAGGATCATCATAACGCACACCTCTCGCTGATTCCGGATGATAAAATTCAGTTGCATGGTAGTAAATTTCTGTATCATCTTTTAAGGTTTGATAGCCTGTCGCACAACCCTCCGGGACATAGAGCATGCTTGCATTGTCTTCCGTAAGCTCCAGACCGAACCACTGTTTGAATGTCGGTGAATCAGGCCTAAGGTCTAGAATAACGTCAAACATTGCCCCACGAGAGCAGCGAACTATTTTTACTTCCTGATGTGGAGCAGTTTGATAATGCAAACCTCGTAAAGTGCCAGCTGATTTGCTAACACCAATATTAGATTGGCATATATTTGCAACAAGTCCATGTTCTTCATATTCTTTCTGGCACCATAGACGGCCAAAATACCCTCTATCATCACCAATACGGTTAACTTCAATAATGTAAGCGCCCTTAATAGGTGTTTCGGTAAATTTCATCGATCTTCCTTTATCTTACTGTTTTTAAAGATATTTGAATAATACTACGGTAAGCAACACTGTGAGTATTAGAGAGGCTATGTCCTGTCAGCAAGGTGTCTGTACGAATAATGAGCTGGGTGTGAATATCTGGCTATGATCCATTCGTGCGACTACTGGCTTTATTGTAGAAAGATGAGAGCACGAACCTGGTCAGCACACCCTTTGGGGATTTCAGTCAATGCAATCCACTATCCCTGCAAACCAAGCCATAAAAGGGTAAAATTTACTACGTAAGCCATTTAATGTGCCATCGTAAATTAGTATCCAATGTACCTTCAGTAATCAGGTTTTCAATATGAGTTATCCGTTTGGTTTTTATGCCTTCGTATTCATCTTTATTGAGTCCATGCTTCAAATAACACTGTTCAACAATGCCCATTCTGGCAGTTCATTTGGTTTTAAAACTCGGAAATGCCTATGAATTTTATCAACATTTATTAGGTAGCACCGAATGATAAAATCTCTTTATTAAGATTTTTTAATCAAGAATTTCAATATTTGGAATAGGTACTACACACTTCCCACCCCATTCGCCAATGTAATCTAATTGTTGCCGAATTTCTTTCTGTAGATTCCATGGTAAGATAAATACATAATCGGGTTTTGTAATTTTTATTTTATCAGGATTGAAAATCGGTATATGAGTACCAGGTGTAAATGTTCCTTGTTTATACGGGCTTAAATCAACTGTATACTCCAAAAAGTCTTGTCTGATACCACAATAATTTAATAAGGTGTTTCCCTTGCCAGGAGCACCATATCCAATAATTGTTTTTCCTTCATCTTTTGCATTGATTAAAAAATTTAGAATATTGCGCTTGGTTTTTTTTACCTTGTCATCAAAATCAGAATATTTTTCTAAAGTGGAAAACCCTTCGTCAATCTCCTTTTTTAATAAATTTTTTGCACGATCGGTTACAGGTTTTGTATCATCGTCAGTATGTCGGCCAAAAATTCGAATTGATCCGCCATGCGATGGAATTTCTTCCACATCAAATAAAGTTATTCCATGAAAATTAAATATTTTATTTACTGAAATAAAAGACAAATATGAAAAATGTTCATGATATATAGTGTCAAATTGATTGTATTTCATAAGTTGGTAAAGGTGGGGAAACTCCATGGTAATAACACCATTTTCGCTCAATAAAAGCTTCATGCCTTCTACAAAATCATTTATGTTTGGTACGTGAGCTAAAACATTATTACCAAGTAATAGATCAGGCTTCCCGTATTTTTTTTGTATTTTTTTTGCAGTTTCAACACCAAAAAACTCAGTGATGCTGTTAACACCTTTTGTTTTGGCGGCTTCAGCACAATTGGCTGCAGGCTCAATTCCTAAGCATGATATGTTTTTTGACACGAAGTGTTGCAATAAATAACCATCATTGCTAGCTATTTCCATAACTAAATTATTATTAGTTAGGCTAAAGCGATCAGTAATCATATCAACGTATTTTCTAGCATGATCAACCCAACTTACTGAGTAAGAGGAAAAGTAAGCGTATTCGTCAGCAAAAATATTTTCAGGCGCAACAAATTCATCTAATTGAACAAGAAAACAATTTTCACAAACATAGACATGTAGTGGATAAAACGCCTCCATATCGTTTAGCTGTTCGGGCTTAATCTGATTTTGGCACAAAGGAGACATTCCAAGATCTGCCATAGTGAAATGGAGTTTAGTATTGCAAAATCTACATTTTGATTTAGTGCTAAAAATTTTTTTTGTCTTTTTTTTGCTTGTCATTAGTTGCTCTTTATGAATTTTTAACTTATAAACTCAAGGCTGATTAAAAGCTTTTTATCAAGATGAGTAGAATCAAAATTTGTGCTAATTCATTTGAAGTAATTTAGTTTTATAAATCAATGTACATATTATGGGAAATTATTCTTGCAAGAGTAAAGTTTTACAAGGTCTAAAGGTGCCAGCGTAAACTAGTATCCAGTTTACCTTCAGCAATCAGGTTTTCGATATGGGCAATTCGCTTGTATTTTATACCTTCGTATTCATCTTTTTTGAGCCCGTGTTTTAAATAAGATTGATAACACTGCTCAACCCCCATTCGGGCTGTCCATTTGGTTTTAAATGTTGGAAACACCTTATGGATTTTATCAAAATTTGCTCTATAGCACCGGGCGTCAGGGCCTGCACCATCGGCATATTCAATTTTACAGTTTGGCACAATTTCTTTCGCCAGTTGTGCCAGGTCTTTCATCTGGTAATTTTCTTCGTTGCTTCCGACATTAACCGCTAAATTATGTATTGTTTCACGCTCGGCTTTCAAAGCACATACGACTGCCTGAGTAATATCTTCTATATGAACCAGAGGGCGCCAGGGAGTACCATCGCTCTTCAATAGGATACTACCCGTTGTAAAAGCCCAGGCTACCAAATTATTTATAACAAGATCAAAACGAATTCGTGGCGACACTCCATACGCCGTTGCGTTGCGTAAGAATACTGGGCTAAAGCCATCACTTGCCATGGGAGAAACGTCCCGTTCCACAAATACCTTAGATTTAGCATAAGGCGTAACCGGATTAAATTCGGCCGTTTCGTCCAGAATATCATCACCCGCTTTGCCGTACATACTGCACGACGAAGCAAAAAGAAAACGTTTTACCCCAACTTCACGAGCCATTTCGGCAATACGAACAGATGCTTTATGGTTGATATCATAGGTTAAATCGGGATTAATATTACCCAGAGGATCATTAGAAAGCGCTGCCAAATGAACAATTGCATCAAAACCCTTAAGGTCATCCTTAGTAACATCTCTAACATCTTTTTCTATTGTTGGAACTTCGGCCGGCATATCACCGTATGTACAAAAACGATATAAATCGATATCCAGGCCAGTAACATCAAATCCCTCTTTTTGCAGGATAGGAACCATTACCGTACCAATAAAACCTCTGTTTCCTGTGACAAGAACTTTCATACATCCTCCAAAATAGGGTGTTATATTTAATTTATAGGGTAGTAAGGCGCTGCATGTCCTTAAGTGTATTATCTTTACGCTAATATTTTTGTTACACAAAAAGCAACTAAGGGCTCTCTTATATCAATTAAAGAAACTGGAGCTTCATTTAAGGCTTTAAAGTATTCATATTTTGAGCGTCAACTGGCATTAAAAGTTTTATCCTGAAGAGCCCCAAAAGCATTTCTGGTGGTCTTCATCATCTTGATCCTAGTAGTTGTAATCGTTAAGTAAACAATTAAACTGCTGAGGGATTTAAACAATAGCTATGCAATATAAGCAACAATTACACCTTGTCTGGAAAAAATGCTCAAATGACAGTTACTAGTTGATATTATTATAATATTATTTAATATTAATTAGTATCGAAGTTATGTGAACTTTTTACCACAACTGGATATATTGATGCTTAACTTAAAAAAAGTGTTTGGAGAAAATCAACCCCTGAGAATTTTAGCCCTCGGCGCTCATTGCGACGATGTTGAAATTGGCTGTGGAGGTTCATTATTAAGCCTAATCGAAAGCTATAACGTTGAATCTGTACATTGGGTTGCATTTAGCTCAAATGAAATTCGTAAAAAAGAAGCTGAACAAAGCGCAAATGCTTTTCTTTCTGATGTTGAGTCAACAAATATCGTGATAAAAAATTTCCGAAATGGCTATTTCCCGTTTGTTGGCGCAGAGATTAAAGACTATTTTGAAAAAATTAAAAATGATATTGAACCCGATCTTATTTTTACCCACTATAGGCATGACAGACATCAAGACCACAGAACAATATCGGACCTGACCTGGAATACCTTCAGGAGTCATATGATATTGGAATATGAAATTCCAAAGTACGATGGCGATATCGGTAACCCCAATTTTTTTATCCATCTTGATAAAAAACACAAAGACATGAAGGTTAGAAATTTACTTAAATTTTTTCCAAGCCAAAATAATAAACAATGGTTCACTGAAGAAACATTTGAAGCAATAATGAGGTTAAGGGGCATCGAATCTAATGCCCTTGAAGGGTATGCCGAAGCTTTTTATACAAGAAAACTTGTTCTTTAAAAATATTTCAATTCTATTTCTCTTTTTAGTTTATTCGTGTTGGTTTACTAAGGAAAAACGTTGATACAGTGAGGCGCAGCCCCTGTAATTAAAAATTTAACAGAGTTTTTCAAACGCAATGGTTTGATGTTTATTTAAACGTTTAAACGTTTAAACTATTTGAAGTAGAAGAAAATGTTTCTGCCTATAGAATCTTGCTCTCATCCTGAGCCATTTTTTTTACTTGCTCGGCGATTGATAAGCAAGAGGTAAGTCCGGGAGATTCAATGCCAAAGAGCTGAATCAATCCTTTTATACCATGGTCATTGGCTCCCTGAATTATAAAATCTTTAAAGCTATCGCCGGGCCCCTGTAATTTGGGGCGAATTCCTGAATAAGCCGGTATTAGTTTCTCAGAGGTAACTTGAGGGTAATATCTAAGAATTGCTTTGTTAAACTTTCCACGCAACTTTTCGTCGACCTGGTAGTTTACGCTGTCGATATATTTTGTATCCGGACCAAACTTCACTTGTCCCGATAAATCAATCGTCGCATGTATACCCAGTCCAGCACCTGATTTTTCAGGTACCGGATAAATGAGGTGCCCAAATGGAGATTTACCCTGCAGGGTGAAATAGTTACCCTGGCATAAATAAAGTGGAGGAATAGTTTCTTTTTCCAATGACTCAATACTTTCTGCTACTTTTTGAGCATTTAGGCCGGCGGCGTTTATAAGTAAATTGGTTGTGAATGTATAGGTTTGATGATTGGAATCTCTGCTGATTACCTGCATTCCATTAGAGTTTGGTGTGATGCCAGTTACCTTGGTGTTACAAACCAGTTGTGCACCGTTTTTTTCAGCAGAATTTAAAAAGCTTTGCATTAGTTGGTGACTATTGATTATTCCGGTGGAAGGGGAAAACAGGGCGCCTACTGCCTGGATCAGGGGTTCTTTAGCATAGACTTCTTCCCGTGAAAGTTTTTTTAGGTCAGTAACTCCATTGGCACTGGCTTTCTTTTTAATTTCATCAAGGGTTGAAAGCTCCTCGATATTTGTAGCGATGATCAATTTTCCAATTTTTTGATGTTCAATGGCGTGTTTTTGGCAGTAATTGTAAAGGAGCTGTTTTCCACGTACGCAGTGAAGTGCTTTTAGTGAGTTTTGAGGGTAATAAATGCCAGCATGGATAACTTCACTGTTCCTGGAGCTGGTTTCCTCACCGAAATTTTGGTTTTTCTCCAAAATCACAAGGCTTGTTTCAGGGGTTGCCAGTTCCTGGGCTATGGCAAGGCCGATCACACCGGATCCAACGATGGTTATATCTATATGGTCCAGGGTGCTAGAAGTTGCTATAGATGGTTTGGTCATGAGTGGGTAGCATTTATCGATGTTAAGGTTAAATGTAATTACGATATCAATATTATATTTTTCAGCAACTATAATTGCTGTGATGTAGTAAAAGACTCTGACTTCCTTTCAAGGTGTCATTTTGCCAGAAAGGTACCTAATGGTTTGTAAAATATATTTTTTTGAAAATATAGTGGGTTAGCGTTCAATATGACTCTTTCGTAGCTTATTGGCCTCTAATAATTTCATCTATTTAATGAGACATTATTATTTTGGAGGGATAAATATATTTACTGATTTGGTGAAAGATGTACTCAATCGCTGGCAAAGGTTATTATACCCTTTGTTAAATATTAAATTAGACCTGAGGTTATTCTTTGTGGAAAGTCCTGTTATTGCTGTCATTGGTTTAGGCTATGTTGGGCTACCTTTAGCGGTGGCCTTTGGGAAAAAATACCGGGTAATCGGCTTTGATATTGCTTCTGCTCGTATTCAGTCGTTAAAGGAAGGCCAGGATGCGACACTTGAAGTATCCAGTGAGGAAATAAATGCCGCTGAAAACCTGAGCTTTTCTTACGATCCGAATGATTTAAAAGCCTGTAATGTTTACATTGTGACAGTGCCAACACCCATTGATGACTATCGGCGGCCTTTGTTAAAACCACTAATTAGTGCAAGTGAGGTCATAGGAAGAGCACTTGATCATGGTGATATAGTTGTTTATGAATCTACTGTGTATCCAGGTGCAACAGAGGAAGTTTGTGTGCCCGTCCTGGAACGTGAATCAGGCAAGGTTTTTAATCAGGACTTTTTTGTAGGTTACAGCCCGGAACGTATCAATCCTGGGGATAAACAGCATCGTTTAGAGAATATTTTAAAAATTACTTCAGGCTCTACACCGGATACCGCTGAAACTGTAAATAACTTATACGCCTCCATTATCACGGCAGGAACTCATAAAACCAGCTGTATCAAAGTGGCTGAAGCAGCTAAAGTAATTGAAAATACTCAACGTGATCTTAATATTGCACTTATTAATGAATTGGCTCTGATATTTAATCAATTGGGAATCGATACGGAAGAGGTACTAAAGGCAGCAGGAACAAAGTGGAACTTCCTGAGTTTTCGCCCCGGTTTAGTTGGTGGGCATTGTATCGGTGTCGATCCTTATTATTTAACTCATAAAGCTCAGGAAATTGGCTATCATCCCGAAGTGATTTTGGCTGGGCGTCGTATTAATGACACTATGGGAGAGTATGTTGCCAGCCAGGTCATAAAGATGATGATTCAGCGTCAAATTCATGTAAAAAACGCCAACATTTTGGTGCTTGGGCTGGCATTTAAGGAAAACTGTCCAGATGTGCGTAATACTAAAGTTGTTGATGTTATAAAAGAACTTGAAGATTATGGTGCCAGGGTTGATGTTTATGACCCCTGGGTTGATTCACAGGATGCTGAAAAAGCGTATGGTATTCAACTTATGGATACATTAGGCTCGGCTAATGGTTATGATGCCATCGTTCTGGCTGTCGCTCATGATGATTTTAACGAGTTGGGTGTAGATAAAATTCGTGCCATGGGAAAGGCAAAACATATTTTATATGACATCAAATATTTATTTCCTGCAGATTCCGTGGATGGACGTTTATAGCAAAATTCTGCTCTTTTTAGACTCTTAATTTATTTTACTTGGCCATTTTATCAGGAGACCCTTTTGAAAGTATTGGTAACCGGCGCAGCAGGATTTATTGGTTCGCATGTCTCTTTAAAGCTTTTGGAAAGGGGCGATGAGGTTATTGGTCTGGATGACCTTAATGATTATTACGAGGTTTCTCTTAAAGAGGCCCGATTGAATCGTATTCGAAGCTCTCCAAATTCAAGCCATTTTAAATTTGTTAAAATGGGCGTGGAAATCCGTAATGAAGTGTCTCAGCTTTTTCAGGATCAGGCCTTTGACAAGGTAGTGCATTTGGCTGCCCAGGCTGGAGTGAGATACTCCATTGAGAATCCCCATGCTTACATAGATAGCAACATTGTTGGTTTTATTAATATTCTTGAAGGATGTCGTCACCATAAAATAGAACACCTGGTGTATGCCTCATCCAGCTCGGTTTATGGTGCCAATGAATCCATGCCTTTTTCTGTTCATGATAACGTGGATCACCCGCTGTCTTTATATGCAGCTAGCAAAAAAGCCAATGAGCTTATGGCTCATACTTACAGCAATCTATATGATTTACCCACGACAGGCTTACGGTTTTTTACTGTATATGGTCCGTGGGGTCGGCCCGATATGGCCTTGTTTCTTTTTACCAGAGCTATTCTGGAAGGCAAACCAATTGATGTATTTAATTATGGTAAACATAGGCGAGACTTTACCTACGTAGACGATATTGTCGAGGGTATTATTCGTACATTGGATCATACTGCCAAGCCAAATTCGGATTGGTCTGGTGCAGATCCAGACCCAGCCACAAGTAAAGCGCCTTATCGCCTGTATAATATTGGCAGTAATAATCCAATAGAATTAATGCGCTACATTGAAATCCTGGAAGAAAAACTGGGTAAAGTTGCAGTAAAAAACCTATTGCCATTGCAGCCTGGGGACGTGCCGGCAACCTATGCCGATGTGGATGCTTTGGTTGAGGATGTTAACTACAAACCGTCAACATCCATTGAAGAGGGGGTTGAGAAATTTGTTAGCTGGTACAAGGAATACTATAAAGTTTAGGAATATAGATTCCTTAGATCTTTGTAATTTTTTTCATAACTAACTTGGCTTTTTCTTCCTGTCCTGCTTTTGTTAATGCTTCAGCATAATGTTGAAGAATTTCCTTATTTTGAGGTGCTTGTATTGCAGCGGCGGCTAAAATTGGCAAGGCTTTTTCAGTTTGATTATTTTGCAATAATATCCAGCCATAGGTATCAGAAACGGCTGGGTTTTGTGGTGCCAGCTGATAAGCTTTTTCTGCAGTAGGTAAAGCTTTTTCGTTTTGCAGTTCATTATATATATAAGCCATATTATTTAATATAATTGGATTATGCTCTTTAATTTCAGAAGCCTTTTCAAAAAGCGTGATGGCTCTTTCATAGTTTTTATTTTCGCTATAGACACTCGCTAAAGTTGAAATAGCATAAAAATTTTCCGGGTTTTCAGTTAACCAATCTTCTATATGCCTGGAAGCATCTTCGGAATTATTGAATTCTTTTTTGATGCGATAAAGTTTTATTGCAAAAATGGGTTTTTTTTCCACTTCCCATATTTCACTGTAAACCTCTGCCGCCTGTTTAAATTGGGCATTCTGAGCTAGTATATTCCCAGCTAGTTCAAGACCAATTAATTTGGTTTCTGGATTTGATTTTAAATCTTTACTAATTACTAGAGCTGCCTGGCTGTCACCCTTTTTAGTTAAAAGCTCAGCTTTCAAAATTTTTGCTTTAAAGTTTTTTGGTTGTTCAACTATAGCCTGGTTCAGGCTTACTACTGCATCATCTAAATATCCATCAACAATTAGTTTTTTTGCGTTTGCTAAGGAAATATTGCTTTTCAGGTTGGCTATATAAGGGTGTTCCGAATTAATGGCAATTGCCTTTTTGAGATATTGTTTGCTTAGGACAAGGTTTTTTTCATATAAATATAAAGATGCCAAAACTAGAGTTGGAGAAATGATTTCTGGGCGCTGAGAATGTATTCTTAGTAGCTTTTGCTTTGCTTGATCCAATTTGTGGTTAAGTGAGGCATATCTAATTTTTTCTAATAACATAGGTATGTTATCCAGGTCTATTTCAATAGCTTGATCAATATATTTTTCAGCTTGATTGAAATCATTTTGGTTAGCATACGCTTTTGCCAGGCCCTGAAGAGCGGGTAAAAAGTTTTTATCCTTTTCAATAGTAGTTAAAAAATATCTTTCGGCTTCAGAATAATGCTTAATAGCTGCAAAATAACTTCCTTTTAAAGATAAGTATTTAGGGCTCTCAGGGTCTTCATTTAGCCCATCATTAATAAGTTTTTCTGCTTTTTCAAACTGTTTAAGCCTTAAACGAGTAATGATAAGTGCAGTTCGGTTTTGTTCAGAAACAAATTCGCCTGCCATTGCTTTTGTTAAATGAATTTCAGCCTTTTTTAAATCTCCAGCCTCCATTTCCATCAATCCAACCAGATAGTTGGACTGAGGATGTTCTGGAGCCATCTCTAATACGGTTTCCAGTTTGGGTTTTGCTTTTTTAATATCTTTAGAAGCTAATGCTGAAAGTGCATTTTCATAGTTAGACTTTAATTTACCAGGGCGTGATCTTGCCAGAATATCGGAATATGTTAGAGCTTGAGTGATTTGACCCTGCTTGTTGAGTACTTCAACGAGACCACTTAATGCAATGTATTTTTTCTGAGTCATAACATCTAATTGTTTCATTGTCATCATAGTTCTGGTATAAAAGTCTTCAGCTTTTTCCATATCTCCATTTTTAAAATATAGATTTGCAGTAGCCAGGAGTGATTCAATATGTTTTGGGTTCGCTTTTAAAGATTTCTCTAATAATTTAATTGCTCTGTTGGTGGGATTTGTTGTGGGATTTGTTTTTAATGAGATCATAGCAAGACCAAAATAGGCTTCAGCTACAAAAGGATTTTCAGAGTTAATAATCTTGTTAAACAATTGCTTTGCATTATCAAGGTCATTATCAATTAAATATAGACGTCCCAATAGAGACTCTTGTTCTTGTATTTGTTCTATTGAGAGTCCCTGAAGATTGATTAATTCTTCTTTTGAAGAAGAGCTACCTGCTAAAATTAGCATTCGATGAATTTGCAAAGTCAAATCAGCAGATCTTTTACCGCTAAGGGATTGGGCTTGGCGTAATGCTTCAGCAGCATTTTCAAATAAACCAAGTTCACGATAAATGTCTGCAAAAAGTTGGAAAGCTACAGGGTTATTGGGGTTAATTTGCTGGGCATTTAATAGTTCTATGCGAGCGGTAGATAAATCGCCCTGGTTAATGAAGGACTCAGCTCTTGTCAGATTTTCAAAATCAGCATCCATTTTGGGTTTTTTATCACAAGCTACCAGGCCCAAAACTAAAATGACAAAATAAGAAATAAGCCTACTTTTTTTACTAAATTTCCATGTGCGAACATAATTTAAAACCTTTTTAATTATTAGATAAAGCATAGTTGATCCTAAGTAAGATAAAGATTAAATCGGCCGGGGTTATCGTGGTGTAGGGCGAATTTTTATATTTACCTCCAGAATAACATTCGTCAGGAATGGCCCGAGACGTAGGAAAAGAGCTATCCATTTTATAAGCACTCAAACAGCCTTGCCATTAGTGCTGTTTATTATTCAATATTGACTTAAGTCATAAGCAGGGTGTTTCAATTATTTTATTATATTATCAGTTTTTTGAAGATTTTTGGAGAAATTTGTAATTGATAATGAAGTTAGGTTAAAAAAATAAAAAATATTTTAAATATAAGGCATTGATTGTAGTAATAATCAACAGATATGTAACAATTGTAGCGAAAGCCGTGCATAGGCCGTGCATAATGCATAAGCCGTGCGTAAGAAGAAAAGCTCCAAGATCGTACAATTCTGCTTGTGATTTTGCTATTATTCAAAACTTCGAGATTATTTAGTGAGTAACGCCTAAATCATGCCTACATGGAATAAAGATATAATGATTTTACACCAATACCTTTTTAATATGCTGTTCTCTTTTACAATTATAGCTTGCATGGCTTTTTCAGGTAATGTGTTTGCAGAAAGCCTTAACCCTGATTCTCTGGAAGGAGAAGGAGCGCGTGTTGTAAAGAATTATATTGTAGGCCCGGGTGATGTGCTTAACGTTTCGGTTTGGAAAAATGCTGACTTATCGGTCACTGTACCGGTAAGACCTGACGGTAAAATATCCACACCGCTGGTTGATGATATTCAGGCGGGCGGTTTAACCCCCGAGGCGCTAGCTGCTAGAATTACAGTGAAGCTGGCCGACTTTATCAGAGATCCGCGTGTTACGGTTATGGTTACCCAGGTAAATAGTAATGAATTTATATCTAGAGTTAGGGTAACGGGGGCCGTTAAAAAACCTGTTTCCCTGCCCTTCAAATCGGGTATGACGGTGATGGATGTTGTCCTTATAGCTGGCGGATTAACGGATTTTGCTTCTGCAAATAAAACAAAGCTGTACCGTAAAACGAGCGATGACACGCTAGTCTATTCAATAAAATTAAAAGATATATTAAACAAGGGGAAGCTGAGAACTAATATCCAATTGCAGCCAGGTGATATTATAACAATACCTGAGCGATTATTATAATTCAGATAAGAAAGGATTAAATGAACATTCCTCCATACGAACAAGTTGTCATTACGCTAAGAGAAACCTGGAGTCATAAAAAGCGTCTCTCTTATGTTTTTTTATTTACAGTTGTTATCGTTTTAGTTGTTGGTGTATTGCTTCCAAAGTATTACGTTTCTTCTGCGATAATTCTGTTGGAACAAGATACTGTAATGAAACCATTACTGAAAGAGCGTGCTGTGTTCGCTGGTAATAAAGATTGGGCCAGAGATGCGGAAGAAAAAATTTTTGTAAAAGAAGTATTGCTTGATGTGGCTCAAAAAGTAGATTGGAACTCAGAGGGTGAGTCTGCTGAGGGTTCTGTCAATTATAAGAAATATGTAAGTCAAATTAAAAAAAATACCAGAATATTAAGCACTGGTAAGAATACATTGGAATTTTCATATAAAGATACAAATCCACAAAGAGCATTTGTTGTTACTCAATACCTGGTGGAAAAATTTGTATTACTAATTCAAGAAGATAATCGCCACAAAAGTAATGAAGCTTTTAATTTCATTAGCGATCAAGTTGATACTTATCATTCAAATTTGAAACTTTCTGAAGAAAAGTTACGGATGTTTAGGACTGAGAAATTTGAGGGGACAATTAATGGTGTTTCCAATAGGATTTTGGCGTTGGAACGGCAGTTAGAGGCAGCCCGGATTCAGTTATCTGAAGCTCAGTTCAAGACGATGTCGTTAAGGAATCAGCTAGTAAGTGAAAAAAGTAGTGATGGAAACCAGGCAAATAAAAGAGCTATTCAATTAAGAATTACAGATTTGCAAGAAAGAATGGACATTTTGCGCTTGAGTTATCATGATTCGTATCCAGATATTGTCAGTATTAAAGTGCAAATTAATGAGCTCGAAAAGAAGATTGAATATATGGAAAACGGTGATTTTTATATTCAGGAAGTTGGCGTACTTGAAAATACTGGAAGCGTCTTATTGCAGCAAATAAGAGGAGAAATCTCAACCGAAGCTTCTAATATTGAGGCGCATAAAGTCCGAATTAATAAGCTTGAAAAACTGTTATCTGAGCAAAAATCTCGCTCAGAAAGAATTCACGAAAATGATGCAGAGTTGTCCGAGCTCACCAGGGATTATAATGTGAATAAAGATATATATCAGGACCTGTTGAAAAGAAGGGAAAATGCTCGTTTATCTATGAATATTGAGCTAGAGCAAAAAGGAACACATTTCAGGATTATAAGCCCCGCCTTTATTCCTGATAAGCCTTCCGGTTTAGATGTATTGCAGTTCTGGTTATTGGCTCCTCTCGCCGGCATCGTTCTACCTATAGGATTAATGTACGCTATGGTTATGCTAGATCAGCGTATTCGCTACAGATATGCATTAAGTGAGTTTGTTGATGCGCCTGTGCTAACCAGTATACCCAGCACATTAAATCCAGCACATGCTTTGCTAAAAAGTAAAGAAAAATATGTTGTTGGCCTGATTTTGGGAATATTTATAATAATTTATCTTGGTTTTGCCATGATAAATATAATAGGGATTTTCTAATTATGGAAAAAAATAATAAAAAGGATATTGTAAACTCAAGGAATCAAAAGGACGTTGAAGAGAAAAAAGTTGTTTCTCTGGAAAATACCCAAGATCAAATGAGAGGATACACTTTATTTGACCCTCGAATTCAACAGATGGAAGAGGTTGCTGAATTTACCTACTCAGACCTGGATGAAAGGAAATTAATTTATCCTGAAATGAAACAGTCAAGGGTTGTGAGCAGATTTCGCGAATTAAGAACTCAATTATTGGAAAAAGCCAGGGATAAAAATTTTGTTGTTCTAGTGACATCTGTAACTGAAGGCGGTGGGACAACTTATGTTGCCAGTAATTTAGCCATGGCTTTTTCAATTGATTCGAGCAAAACAGCTTTACTGATAGATGCCAATTTGGGAAAACCTGACCTGGACACTATTTTTAGTTTGGATGAAGTTGACTTTGGCCTGACAGGTTTTCTTGAAAACAATGAGGTGGATATTGAGCAAATTATCTATGCTTCGGGTGTTAAGCGTTTGCGAGTAGTTCCGGCAGGTCATAGAACTGAATATGCTTCTGAATATTTTAATTCAGAAAGAATGAAGTTTTTCTTGAAGGTAGTTAGAGATCGATATTTAGACAGGTTTGTTATTTTAGATGCACCACCACTAAGCGAATCTTCTGATGTGAGAAATTTGGTTCAACTTTGTGATATGGCGGTTGTTGTTGTTCCTTATGGTAAAGTAACAGGTTCTGAGGTTGCTGAAAGTCTAAAGGCCATTCCCAAAGAAAAATTGGCGGGGCTGATAATCAATAATGAAACAACTGTGCGCCATAATTAAAGAACCTTTATTTTCATGTAGCATTATTATTTAAGCTGACCTGGTTTTGCCTGTATGGTTTTATCTGATTTTATTCGTCTTACCAGTCGCTTTTTTTTGTATGGCATATTCTTTGCCTTAACAATTCCTACTGTTTGTGCGCAGGAAATACGCTATTCTTTAGGGGGCAGCGCACAATACAGTGACAACATCATAAAAAGCATTGATCCGGAACCCGGTCAAGAATATTCAATTAATACGAGTATTTCAGGCTTCAAGCAAGGATCTATATTTAATATGGGCGGGGATATCAAACTGGATTATTTTCTCAGGGAAGAATCCTTATTTGATGACCCTGAAGAACTAAAGGGAGATGGTGTATATTTTTGGGATATTTTAATATTGCCGAATATTGTTGGGTGGGATAGTAAGGTTCTTGTCAGCTCAACGTTATTAGACCCTCGTGAATCGGCTAATGCGGATAATCTCGTGAATCAAATGAGTTATGTCACAGGCCCCTATTGGAATATCAAGTTAGGTTCAGTTGATCGAATTTTTCTTTCATCGAATTATAACTATATAGTACGTGAAGATTTAGATAGCAACGAGCGCTATACCATGAGCTCATCATGGAGGCATTCTCTCAAAAATGGGTATCTTTCCTTAAATTACAATTTTAATGATATTCGGTCATATGAAGTTACTTCAGGCTTTCAATCATTTGGTCGTACTTCAGGTTATAGAGCTGATGAAATATTTGTAGAATTTAATAAGGAATTGCGTTCCTTTTCATTCAATTTTGGTGTTGGTGAGAAGGTAATAAAGTCTGATAACTTTGAATCGAATGACCTTGATCCAACAATAAGGTCGTCATTAAGCTGGAGTCCATTGGATTCAATTCAGGTTGGTGTAAAATACTCCCTTCTTTATGAAGATGATATTGGCGAATCTAATGAGCTGGCACTTGCTAATATTGAGGATATTCAGTCATCCACATCTTTAATAGATGATCCATTCGAATCATATACAATAAATGTGATTCGTAAAATTGAAAGTTTTATCGTAGATTATCAACAAATACTTACTACAAATAAGATATTTCTGCAATATGCAAAATCTATTGAAGATAATGTATCGGTCTTGTCATTTCTGGATACTGACCAAAGATCATTTATTTTTACGGTTTCGCGTGAAATAAACCCTATAACGCAAATAGCTTTTAGACAAGAATATTTGGAACAATTATTTGACCAGGGCGAAATAACCGAAAGGGATTCAACATCTTTCCAATTAAACAGGTCATTAAGCAAGAATTTGCTTATATTTTTTGAATTAATTTATGAAAATTCTAGTTCGGACTTTACAACGTCAGAATATGAGGAGCTTTCAGGCATTGTATCATTAAAGTTTACAGATATTTTTTAATTAATTATGGAAAATGAAATTGAATCTTCAAGAAATATTGTAAATTCTTTAACGGTCGACGTAGAAGATTATTTCCAGGTGTCGGCATTTGAAAAATCTGTAAAACATTGCGATTGGGATAATTTCCCCTTAAGAGTTGAGGAAAATACCAGGCGATTACTTGAGTTATTTGATGAGCATTCAGTTAAAGCAACCTTTTTTGTATTGGGCTGGGTTGCAAATAAAGTACCCGGTCTTGTTTTAGAAATTTCTAATGCCGGGCATGAAGTGGCGTGTCATGGTTATAGCCACAAGCTAATTTATAATCAGAGCCAGAATGAGTTTAAGCAAGAAACGATTCGAGCGAAAGGTCTGCTTGAGGATATTATAGGCCAACCTGTAGTTGGCTATAGAGCAGCAAGCTATTCAATCACTAAAAATTCTCTTTGGGCGCTTGATACCCTTGCTGAAGCTGGGTTTGAATACGATTCCAGCATATTTCCTGTTATTCATGATCGCTATGGATTGCCAGGAACTCCGAGAAATATATATAAATTTACTACGGCTTCTGGGAAACAGTTAGTTGAATTCCCATTGACTACAGCTAAAATGGGCTCCCTGACTCTTCCAATGGCTGGAGGAGGGTATTTTCGATTATATCCATATTGGTTTACGGAATTTAACCTTAGAAAATTAAACACGAAAGATGAAAAACCTTTTATTTTTTATTTACACCCCTGGGAAATTGATGCCGACCAACCAAGAATAGAAGCTGGATTACTTTCAAAATTCAGGCATTACAATAATTTGGATAAATGTGAAAGTCGCCTTGAACGTTTATTAAAGGCTTTCAAATTTGGCACAGTAATCGAGATATTAAATAATCAGGAAAATATTCCTTTATATAATCTTAGCTGATACTTCTCGGAAGTTGATTTTTTAGATTAGGGAAGTCGATAATAGAATATTTGCTTTACATACAGGGAGATGAAGTTGTCTACAATACGTTTATTTGGCCTAAATTTTCGTAGGCCCTATGTTTATTTATCTCTATTTGAGGGCTTAGGCTGTATATTGGCTTTTATGCTGGCACTTGAAATTCGTCCTTTGCTACCTGGAACATTTCTTCATGGATATTCACCCTTTGCTCCCTTTATATATGCCTTGTTTATTATGATTTTTATGGGTGCAATGGGCTTATATCATTCTCGATCACGAGAGAAGTTTAGCGATATTGTTATTAGGTCCTCATTTGCTATTGTCGCTGGAAGTTTTGCCCTGGCCATTATTTCATATGGTGTTCCTTCACTGTATGTTGGTAGGGGTATTATGCTATTGGCGGCGGTGTCTTCACTGGTATTTATTTTTATTCTTCGTTATACCTTTCTTAATGTTGTAAGTGAAGATATCCTTAAGCGCCGTGTGCTGGTGCTAGGAACTTCTAAACGTGCTAATAATATTGTAATTAAATTACGCCGAAAAATTGATAAACGTGGATTTAATATTGTAGGGTTTGTTAAAATAAATAATGAAGAAAGCCAGATAGATCAAAAAAATATTATTATAATTGATAAAAGCTTATGTGATTTCTCCAGAGAAAATGATATTGATGAAATAGTGGTTGCTGTTGATGATAGAAGAAAAAGCTTTCCTATGGATGACTTGCTGGATTGCAGATTAAGCGGAATAGATATTGTAGATGTGGCTGAATTCTTTGAGAGAGAGGTAGGAAAGATCGAAGTTGATTTTCTTCATCCAAGCACTATGATTTTTTCCTCTGGTTTTAAGAGAAATATTATTAAGGAATTCCTGGAACGCTTATTTGATGTATTTGTAAGTGTTTTTCTACTTTTGATAATCTGGCCTGTAATGTTGATTGCTGCTTTGGCCATTTTAATTGAAGATGGTTTGTTCGCTTCAATTATATATAAGCAAGACCGAGTTGGCCTAAATGGTAAGGTGTTTTCAGTACTCAAATTCAGAAGTATGATCAAAAATGCTGAAAAGGAGGGCGTTGCCCAGTGGGCAGGGGAGAATGATTCACGTATTACAAAAGTGGGCCAAATTATACGAAAATTCAGGATTGATGAATTACCACAACTTTTAAATGTATTAAAAGGCGATATGAGTTTCGTTGGCCCCAGGCCAGAAAGGCCACATTTTGTAGATTTACTGTCTGAGAAAATACCTTATTACCAGGCACGACACAGGGTGAAGCCAGGGATTACCGGTTGGGCTCAGCTTTGCTATCCTTACGGTGCTAATGATAATGATGCATTGCAGAAGTTTCAATATGATATGTATTACGTTAAAAATAATAATATGTTGTTAGATTTAATTATAATAATTCAAACGGTTGAAGTTGTTCTTTTTGGTAAAGGGGCGCGTTGAGGTTCTCTGAATACAAATTATAGTTTTGAGAAATCATCTTTATCTAGCCCGGATATTTCATGAATACGATACAATTCCTTTTGTAGCCGGCATGATTGCTGGGGTTGTTACATTTATGCGAAAAGACAGTTTGTACCAGGCTCGACGCTTGCCAAATGCTAACTTGTTCTGATACGTAAGGAATGCACATGCTCCTTTTAACCTATGAATAACCAGGTATTCCAGTCGCGAGCACGTTCCTTACGCATCAGCCCAGCGTTATCACCTTGGCAATTCACGAAATATCCGGGCTAGCCTATACTTTTGCCTTCATTTCAATTTAGCTTGTTATCGCTTGTAGAGTTCCCCAGGCTGATAAACCTTCCCCTGAGATAGTTTGGTCAAGTTGAACTGGTATGTGGCGCCCATGGCACTGAACTTTGGTTTTAGTCTACAATTCAGCTTCTAATCCTGGCTTTTTATTTACAATATAAAACGTATATCTTAGCTATAATTGACTCTAATTGTTGCCAAAATGGCTTTTTGTATAAGCTCTAATATGATTAAGTACTTCCCAATTGAAAACCTTAACCAGGTTGATAGCTGAGTTGTCTTTAAACCTAGAAACCGCAGTTGGCCGGTCAACTGCGATTTCTAGGATAATGGGAAAGTGGAGTAGATGTTAAAACACCCCGGATGAAATAAATCAATTCACCTGAAGTGTTTTTCATATATTAAAGTTATTCAATTAACCTGGATATTTCATTTGATAAGATGCTGGATACATTATCTGTATCCACAGTCATTCCTGCAAAATAATAAACGACGTTTTTCTCTAATCCCTGTATAACAAGTTCAGTTGGAACTTTTCCTTCATCAGTAGAATAGCTGACCTCAATGGCATCAATATATACGTTACTCTTCACACCATAATAAATGATATATTTTTTGATCTCAGGCAGACTTAGTTCATCACCGTTTTCTCTTTGTGTTGGTGGTGTCCAGTTGACTGATGTTGAAGAGGTTAATGTCTTAAATACTGCTTTCGCTGTATGATCTGATTTTATGGTTAATGAGCATGTGTCATTTAGGTTTGTGCAATCATTTTCCCAGTGGTCAAAGACATAACCGGCATTAGCCTGAGCCTTTAAATTTGTTTTCGTATCAATGTCAAGATCAATGCTGCATGTATTTCCTTGAGCGCAGATAATATTCAAATCCGGTTCAAAAACACTTCCGCCTTGAGAGACAATAATGGTTAAGGATTGTTTAGGAAGGGCGCTGAAGACTGCACTTACAGTCCGATTCGAATCCATTAGCACTGAACATTTGTCTGAAACTCCAGAACAATCATTTTCCCAGTGGTCAAAGGTATAACCGTTGTTAGCAATGGCTTTAAGGTTCACCTGAGTACCAAAGTCAAGATCGGTGCTGCAGGTGATTTGGGTACATGATATGTTTAAGGCCGTATCGATAACGCTACCACCTTCAGATACGCCAAAATTAATTGTTTGTTTAGGTAAGGCATTAAAGTTGGCTGTTAAAGTGTCATTCGAGTTTAAAGTACGAATACAACTTCCGCTTCCAGAGCACAGGCCCTGCCAACCAGTAAACTCATATTTTAAATTATCCATTGGGCGTGCGGTAAAATGTACAGTTGAGCCTTTTTCAATCTGAAATAAACAGTCAGCTTGTTGGCATTCAAGATTTAAACCGGAGTCCGTAACAATTCCTGGGCCATTAGTCTGAACGGATAAAGTAACGAATTCAACAGGAGGAGGCGTATCTTCATTGAAAACAATATGAAGGTTATGGTCTTCCAGCATAATTACTTCACATTTTAAATTGGTTCCACAAACAGAATTATTATCCAGATCCCATGTTTCAATATGGTAGCCACTGGATGGTAGGGCACTTAAATCAACTAATGTATTTTCATCCAGAGTGAATACACAGTTACTGTTACAGGTAAATCCCTCGTTGTTCAAATTAACAAGACCGGAACCCGCGATAGTTATGATCAAGTTATGAGTGATTTTGTTCAATGGAGAGAATTCAGCTTGTACTTTTGTTGGTTTGGTTACATTAAATTCGCAAACTGGATAGCTTTGATCAATTAAACCAGGGCAAGTGCCATTCCATGAAGTGAATTCAAATCCATTGTCTGCAATTGCATTTAAGGTAATTATTTCATCTTTTGTAATGTTATATTGACAAATTTCTGAACATTCAAAGTTGTGAGAAGATGAAGTAATATTTCCATCGGATCCAGACACAATGTCAATTTCAATATCATTAGTTGAGTTTAAAGCTTTTTCATAAATTTTATTTAAATGAGTTTCAATATTGGGTCTGTCTGAAAGGTGATTAGGTATATTGTTTAGAGATTGCCTGGCAATATTAAGAAATGAAAGTCTTTCTGGATCATCCGAGTCATTATTTAAAAGTAATCCGCCTTGCGTTGTTAGTGTAGAAAGCACAGTTTCTATATTTAAAAAATTTGGAGATTGCCCAATATTAAGCAACGAAGATGTAATTATTGCAGCCGTAACTCCATAATCGCTAGCTTCATCTATTTCGCTTATAACGGTTAAATCTATAGCATTAATTGTGTTAACTGATTGAGTAAATAAGAACAATTCTGAAAAATAAGTAATGGCTTGATTGATGTTGGAAATACTTAAACCGCCAGGTAAAGTTTCGGCATAAGCTACAACTATATGTGACCAGGGAGTAAGTTGTGTTGACGAATGTGTGCTTTTAAGATCTACAATAGCATATCCTCTTAACTTGAAGTCTTTATTAACAGGAAAAGTATCGCCAAAATTGATTACAATATCATTTTTTACACCACATCCATTGATGGCATCACATGTCATTAGTGTTGGTTGGAGTGGGTCTTTGGAAGGCGTCGCTTCTACATAAATAATACCTGAAAAAGCATTGGTATCACTTGTTTTAAACATGGCTCCCCCGGGTGTTATAATTTCATACGAACCGTTTATATCTGTTATTGA
>Ga0209345_10001696_pt1 | contig 25821 bp, 29 predicted proteins | sample Cruoilmetagenom7_FD_187294 | JGI IMG/M metagenome (GOLD analysis project Ga0209345, IMG submission 187294) | Oil polluted marine microbial communities from Coal Oil Point, Santa Barbara, California, USA - Sample 7 (SPAdes) (version 2) | ecosystem: Environmental > Aquatic > Marine > Oil seeps ...
GGGGTCGTGGCAAGCGTCATGACCCGATAGCCCAGCTTGCGCGATTGAATGCACAGGTCTTCGTCTTCGCCATACAGGAAAATGTTGGGGTCAAACCCGCCTGAGGCTTTCAGGAAACCCGGCGTCATCGACATGGCCCAGACCCTGCGCGACCGCGAAACCACCATTCGCAGCTTTTCTGACCATGTGACCCACGAACTGAAGACACCTGTCGCGGGCATTCGCGCGGCGGCGGAACTGTTGCAGGACGGCGGCACGCTGGCGCCAGAGGACCTGCGCCTTGTCGATCAGATCGCCGGGGCCGTGGCACAGATGGAACAACAGCTGGACGCCATGCGACAGGCCGCGCGCGCCCGCGAGATGCGCCATGACGGGACCAGCACGCTGAACGGATTACGCGACGGGCTGTTGCAGAATTTCCCCGGTCTGAAGCTGCGGATCGACGGGGGAGACATCGCCATCCCGCTGGCACCTCAGGGGTTGAATATCGTGCTGCGCCACCTGTTGGATAACGCACAGGCGCATGGCAGCGGGCGGGTGCACCTGTCGGCCCGGGCCGATGACACAGGGCTGAGCCTGATAGTCCTGGACGACGGTGCCGGGATTTCCCCCGGCAATGCGGCACGCATTTTCGACCCGTTCTTCACCACGAAACGGGATCAGGGCGGCACCGGCATGGGCCTGTCCATCATCCGCAACACCCTGCGCGCGCACCGCGCCGATATCGCACATGTCGCGGACAGCCCGGGGGCCCGGTTTGCCATCCGATTTGAAAACGGCGCGTGACGCCCTATTGGTAGCGCAGGGCCTCGATCGGGTCCAAACGGGCGGCCCGGCGCGCTGGAAAATACCCAAAGATCACCCCCACCGCCGCTGAGAACAGAAAAGCTATGACAACGATGGCCGGGTCCGGGCTGAACGGAATGACCATGATGTCAGAGGCCAGGGCCGCCAGGCCCAGCCCCAGCAGGATGCCGACAACCCCTCCGATCACCGACAGCACGATGGCTTCGACCAGAAATTGCAACATCACCTGATTGGCCGTTGCCCCGACCGCCATACGAATGCCGATTTCACGGGTTCGTTCGGTGACAGATACAAGCATGATATTCATGATGCCAATGCCGCCGACCAACAAGCTGACGGCCGCGACGGCGGACAGCAATCCGGTTAGAACACTGGTGATGCCGGTCAGCATCGAGGCCAGCTGTTTCATGTCACGCACGGTGAAATCGTCTTCTTCGTTGTCGTCGATCCGGCGGCGTTCGCGCATCAGGACCTCGATGTCGACCAACGCCCGGTCAGACGACAGGCCTTCCGCTGCGGCGACATAGATCATCGAGACATCGGACGACCCCGTCACCCGGCGCTGAAACGCTTTGATCGGGATCAGCACGATATCGTCCTGGTCGATGCCGAAACTTGATGCCCCTTTGGCCTCGAGCAACCCGATCACATCGCAGGACACATTCTTCAACCGCACGGTTTCGCCCAATGGGTTGGTGTTGCCGAACAGATTCTGGCGCACGGTTTCGCCGATGATGCACACAGCCTTGCCTGAGCTTTCTTCGGCAGGCAAAAACCTGCGACCCAGCACAATCGGCCAACCCACCACGTCCAGATATCGCGCATCTGTGCCGGCCACCGACGTCCGGGTGTCCTCGGAGCCATAGACCGCATTCAGCGAGGTCTGGTTGTACGGCGCCGCAGTTCGGACGCTGGACAGCTGGTCGATCAACGCCTCGACGTCCTTCAGCTCAAGCGGTGCAGAGACCGACGCGTTGCCAGGGCCCATCCGGTTGGCCCCCGGCGACACCATCAACACATTGGTGCCCAGCTTTTCGACGTCGGCCGTGACCTGATCGGAACTGCCCTGCCCCACCGTCACCATGGCAATCACCGCCGCGACGCCGATGACAATGCCCAGCACGGTCAGAATGGACCGCATGGTGTTGCGAAAGATGGCCTGGATCGCCAGGCGAATGGTTTCCCAGATCATGCGCTGTGCCTTTCGTGGTCGAAGATTTCCTCTGGCGTTCCGGTGCGTTCGACCTGACCATCTACCATCCAGATCACCCGATGGGCGAACTTGGCCATGCCTTCCTCATGGGTGACCATGACGATTGTGATCTTGTCGCGTATGTTCAGATCGTCCAGAAGCTCCATGATCTCTTGTGATCGTTTTGTATCCAGATTGCCGGTGGGTTCGTCCGCCAGAATGATCTGCGGGTTTCCGACCAGGGCACGGGCGATGGCGACACGCTGTTGTTGACCGCCGGACAGTTCCGAGGGGTCGTGATGTTCGCGCCCTTTCAACCCGACCTTGTCCAAGGCGTCCAAGGCCTGTTTGCGCCGCTCGACGGCAGGGACGCCCTTGTAGATCAACGGCAGTTCCACATTGTCCAGCGCCGAGGTGCGGGCCAGCAGGTTGAAGCCCTGAAACACGAAGCCCAGATAGTTGCGCCGCAAAAGCGCACGTTGGTCCTGATCCAGCGCACCAACATGCACGCCATTGAACAGGTAATCGCCACTGGTGGGACTGTCGAGGCACCCGATTATGTTCATCGTAGTTGATTTGCCCGAGCCCGAAGGGCCCATGATCGCCACGAACTCCCCCGGCGCGACGGACAGGTCGACCCCGGCCATCGCGCGCACTTCGGCTTCGCCATGGCCATAGATCTTGGTGACCTTGCGAAATTCGATGACAGGCGTTTCGCAGGTCATGTCAGTTCCCTTCGATCATGTCGGTGATGACCAGATCCCCGTCTGCCAGATCCCCTGTGATAATGATCGTCTGCAACCCATCGCCGTCGCCCTGTTCGACCTCGATCTCAATGGCCACGCCGTCGCGCTGCACCCAGAGGCTGCGGTCGGACACCGCACGCGCACCATCGAGATCCCGCGAGGGCATGATCAGCCCCAAAAGGCCGCTGCCACCGGTATCTTTCGCAGCTTCGACCTCGATCTCCTGGGGCGGGGCAAAACGCAGCGCAGAGTTGGGCACCAACAGCACATCTTCGTATTGTGCCACCGTGATGTCGGCGGTGGCCGTCATGCCCGGGCGCAGCAGCAGGTCGTCGTTTTCGACAGACAGGATCGCCTTATAAGTCACCAGCCCATCAGTGTTGTCCGAGGCGAACCGCACCATGGAAATCTGCGCCGGGAACGGCTTTTCGTCATAAGCGTCGACGGTGAAACTTGCCACATCGCCAACCCCGATACGGCCAATGTCGGCTTCGGCCACGTCCACCTGCAATTCCATCTGGGCCAGGTCCTCGGCGATGGTGAACAGTTCGGGGGCGGACAGGCTGGCGGCCACGATCTGGCCTGCGTCCACCGCGCGGTCCAACACGATGCCGCTGATCGGCGACACGATGGTGGCTTTGCTCAGCACGGCCTCCTGCGCCTCTAACTGCGCCTGGGCCAGATCCACATTGGCCTGAGCGCTGGCCACATTGGCCTGTGCGCGCAACAACGCGGCCTGGGCCGAGGTCAGGTTTGAATGCGAGGTCACGCCCCGTTCATCCAATTGCAGCGCGATTTCATAATCCGCTTCGGCTTCGACCAGAGAGGCGCGCGCACTGGCCAGGTTTGCCTTGGCCGCCGCATGGCTGGCGGCCTGGACAGACAATTGCGCCGCCTGCTGCACCGTATCCAACCGCGCCAGGACCTGCCCGGCTGTGACGGTGTCGTTATAGTCCACCAACACTTCGGCCATTGTGCCCGACTGCTCGGACGAAATTTCGACCAGATTGGTCGGCTCGATTGTCCCGGTGGCCGTTACGGTGACCTTCAGATCGCCCCGGCTGACGGCTTCGGTGACATAGACCACCTGGCTGCGTTCCTCGACCTCTTGCATCCACCACAGGCCGACAGCCGCAGCGACAACCGCCGCCCCTGCCCAGCCCAGCCAGACCCGGACACGCCGTTTTGAATGCCCGACGCCCAGGGCGGCTTCGATCTCGCGTTGTGTTTCGTTCATGGTACAGCCTCGTTTCGAAAAGAACGTGTGCCCGCACAGCCAAATAGCCAACGCTGGTCTCCATTTCTTATAATGCAACCGGGCAGGATTTCCGTCGTACTATCTGCGTTTTTTCCATGTCGGCGTCGCTGTGGTGCTTCAGTGTCTGGTCGACATGTTCGACCAACCCGGTTCCAGCCCGGCGCCACGATACAAAATGGCCTGAGAAACCGTGACGAAATGCGTTGCCACCGCCAATAGATGGCAAAGCTGACCATACAGATGACCCGCGCGATCAGGATGGGACCGGCGCCCCGACAAACAGCGCCGCGCCTGAGCCTTTGGCCGGCACTGCATGCAAATCGGCACTGCATGCAAAGTGGTGACCCGATGCGCGAACGGTATCCGCCTACCGTGAACTACATCGAAATCCTGGAGACTGTAGAAGAAGGATTTGGTGGAGCCTAGCGGGATCGAACCGCTGACCTCCTGCATGCCATGCAGGCGCTCTCCCAGCTGAGCTAAGGCCCCAAACCAGCGGACCGTGTCCGCGTCTGTCCGGCGTATCTAGGCGAAGGCGCGGAGGGGTTCAAGAGGAAAAATCCACGCCTTCGTCACTTTTTTCAACGGCTGTCTTAGCTGTCGTCGTCGTCGGCTGCGACGTCAGCAATTTCGTCCAGCGAGACGTCGTCACTGTCGTCGTCATCGTCCAGAACATCATCGCCCAGATCGACGTCCGACGTGTCGTCGTCATCTTCCAGTACGGCGTCGGCATCTTCGACCAGATCGTCCTTCATGACGGCCTTGTCTTCCTTGTCGGCGACCATGGTGCGTGCACCCTTGCCGGTTTCAAAGCTCACCGTTTCGCCCGTGTACGGGCTGACGATGGGATTGGCGTTCATATCATAGAAGCGTTTTCCAGTGGTTGGGCAGACCCGCTTTACGCCCCATTCTTCTTTGGGCATGACTGGCCCCTTTCCGTCGACTGTTGTCTGTGTAAAAGCTGAGGCCACCTGCCACAGCATCGCGACACTGTCAAAGGCTTTTGGCATGTGCGCGCAAACAGGCGGTTAACGGAGACGGCATGCGAGAGAGCGAAATACTGGTTCTGAAGGGGGTTCCCGAGGTGGACGTTCTGCTGAAACCCTCGCCTCGGGCGCGGCGCATGTCGCTGCGCGTGTCGCGTGTCGACGGGCGCGTGACGCTGACCGTGCCGCGCGGCGCATCACGGCGCGAGGCGGTTGGATTTGCTCAGGAACGTGCCGACTGGATTCGCAGCCACCTGGCCGATCGCCCCGAGGAGGTCCGGCCGAAGCCCGGCGGCACAGTGCTGTTTGCCGGGCGCGATCACGCGCTTGTGGCGGATGGGGGGCGTGCGGCCCGCATTGGCGACGGGGTGATCCACCTGCCCTTGTCCGCGCCGGAAAAGACCGGTGCGCGCCTGGCGGCCCTGTTCAAACACGAGGCCCGCGCACGTCTGCACCAGGCCTCGGCCCACTATGCCGATCAGGTCGGGCGCGAGTTCAGCCGCATCACCCTGCGGGACACGCGGTCGCGCTGGGGCTCGTGCAGTTCGACCGGTGGGCTGATGTATTCCTGGCGGCTGGTCATGGCCCCGCCCGCCGTGCTGGAGTATGTTGCGGCCCACGAGGTCGCGCATCTGGTCCACATGGATCATTCGCGTGCCTTCTGGGGACAGGTGGCGCAAATCTATCCCGACTATGCGGCACCACGCCAGTGGCTGCGCGATCACGGCACCGACCTGCACCGCTATCGCTTTCGTGACTAAGCCCGGGTGTGGCGAAGGCCGGGTGTCGCAAAGGATTGACCTTCGCGCGTTTTGTGATCACAATCCCCCCATGGTGACACTTCCACGCACAGCTGGCGAAATCGGATCTGCGACAGGATCCGCGCATGAACAGGTCTATCGCAGCCTGCGCAGCCGTATCATGCATGGCGAAATCGACCCCGGCGAGGCGCTGACCCTGCGCGGCATCGGCAAGGAATTTGGCGTGTCCATGACGCCCGCACGGGAATCCGTGCGCCGCCTGGCCGCCGAAGGGGCGTTGACTATGTCCAGTTCAGGCCGGATCACCGCACCGGACCTGTCCGCCGACCGGATCGAGGAACTGGCCGCCCTGCGCGCCCTGTTGGAACCCGAGCTGGCCGCTCGCGCCCTGCCCCGCGCCCACCTGGCGCTGATCGACCGGCTGCGCGCCATCAATGCGCGCGTGTCCGAATTCGTCGCGAAACAGGACGCCGTTGGGTATTTGCGCACGAACCTGGAATTCCACCGCACACTGTATCTGCGTGCCCAAGCCCCGGCGATGCTGGCGATGGTCGAAACGGTATGGCTTCAGCTGGGCCCGACCATGCGGGCGCTGTATGCCCGGCGCAATCGCACCGATTTGCAGAAACACCACCGGATGATCCTGGCCGCGCTTGCCGCTGGCGACGAACCGGCACTGCGCCTGGCCGTGCGCACGGATGTGACGCAGGGATTGAAGATGCTGGTGGCTTGACCGGCTTAGCGACGCGTCACCCAATCATTGATCTGGTCGTCCAGGGTGCCCTGCCGCCCCCGGTTGGCAAACAGCCTGATCGACGAACGGATATCGCCATTCACAGCCGCAGCACCGGGAGACAGGTGACCGAACGGCCCCTGTCATTGCCCCAATCCTCGTGCTCTTCCAATTCGGCGCCGCGTGATCAGACGGGCCGGGCGGTCAAAGATGACCTGAACCCGCGCCAGCACGAAGACCAGCGCGATCAGCAGCACCAGGGACCCGGCGACAAAGGTCAGGAAGATCAAGAACATGGTGATCAAGATCGATGCCCATGATCCAGGGCCAATAATCCAGCACCATCAGGTCATCGGTTTGCGGTGAAATCTTCACGGCACATCCACCCTTTTTGGCACCCTCTATCGGAGCGCAAGGTCAGACTGGTCGCCTGATCAGAGGGTGAGAAGGGTCAAATGGGCGGGTGTCCCCGCCCATTCATCGCCCCATCGCCCCATCGCAAGGGCGTCATTGAGGCGATCGACGTCAGGCCACCAAGGTCAGCGCGTCCAGCGCCAGGCCCGCGCCGTCCAGCGCCTCTTCTCCGCCAACACCGGCCGCGCCGATGACATCCACATCGGTGATGCCCATAAAGCCCAGGATGAATTTCAGATAGGGCGACAGGAAATCGGCAGGTGAGTCAATCTCGGTCCCACCAGATGCCATGATGATGACGGCGCGCTTTCCGGTCAGCAGCCCCTCGGGGCCGTTTTCACCGTATTGAAACGTGACACCGGCACGCGCGATCTGGTCGATCCAGGCCTTCAGCGCGGCGGGCAGGCCAAAGTTGTAGACAGCAGAGCCAATGACGATGACGTCGGCAGCCTGAACCTCGGCGACCAGGGTATCCGAGAAGGCCAGCGCGTGGACCTGCGCGTCACTGCGCATGTCTTCGGGGGTAAACGTGCCGTTGACCCAGGCGTCATCCAGAAACGGCATGGTGCTGTCGGCCAGATCGCGCGTGGTCACTTTTGCATCGGGGAAACGGGCCATGAAGCGGTCGGTCAGGCCACGTGAAACAGACCCCTGTTGGCGGGCAGATGCATCAATGCGCAGAATATGTGTCATAAGTTTGATCCTTGGTATGTTTGCTGTTGGGAGCAAGATCGTTCCTTGCGGAAATAAACACAATCTGAGACATTCAACAGTGAGTGTTCACAAATGCACAGGTGACCCATGGACCATTGGGATGAAATCCGCACCGCCTTTCAGGTCGCCAAGCAAGGGACGGTCAGCGGAGCTGCCGCCGTGTTGGGCGTGCACCATGCCACCGTCATCCGCCACATTGATGCGCTGGAAACCCGCATGGGCGTGAAGCTGTTTCAACGTCACGCGCGCGGCTATACCCCGACGGAAGCGGGGGCCGATCTGGCCCGTGTCGGCCAAGCCACCGAAGACCAGATGTCGCAACTGGGCGCACGCATTCAGGGGCAGGGCGAAACGATCTCGGGCGAATTGGTGGTGACGACGCTGACCAGCGTCTCGCGCCTGTTGGTGCCCGCACTTGTGTCCTTTCAGGTCAAACACCCTGGACTGCGGGTACGGTTTCTGACCGACCAGCGCCTGTTCCGCCTGGAGTATGGCGAGGCCCATGTGGCAATTCGCGCCGGCGGCCCCCCCCAGGAACCCGACAATGTGGCGCAGCGTTTTCATGCCATCGACGTCGGTCTGTATGCGGCGCCGTCCTATGTCGAACGCCGCGGCATGCCGACCGAAGACACCCTGGCCCAGCATGATTTCGTTGGCCAAGAGGAAGACCTGTCGCGGGCCCCTTTCATGATCTGGATGAATGAACGTATCCCGCGTGAACGGATCACGTTCCGCGCCACGGATGACCGTGGTCTGGCCGAAGCCGTGCGCGCCGGGGCCGCGCTGGGATGGCTTCCGGTCAGCGAAGCCGAGGGCATGGTCGAGGTCCTGCCCGCCCGCCCGGAATGGGCCGCGCAGTTGTGGCTGGTGACCCATGTGGACCTGCACCGCACACCCAAGGTACAGGCCTTCCTGACCCATCTGAAAACATCGGTGATCGGGTGCGCGTAACCCTGTCGCGCGACAGCCTGCTGGGCCATCTGGCGATGTTGATATTTTCCGCGCTTGTGGCAGGCAGCTTTTCGCTGGGTGCCATGGTGGCCAACGAGGTCGCGCCGGTTGCCCTGATGGCGGTGCGTTTCGCCATGGCCACGGCGGTGGTCGGCATTCTGGCAGCCCTGGGCCCCGGCATCCCGCGTGAGGCCGCGCGCGCACCCTGGCGATACCTGTTGGCGGGCGGCGTGTTCGCGATCTATTTCGTGCTGATGTTCGAAGGGTTGAAGACGGCGGCGCCTGTGTCCTCATCGGCGGTGTTCACATTGACCCCGATCATGGCCGCCGGGTTCGGATATCTGGTGCTGCGTCAGGTGACAGGTCCGCGCATTCTGGTGGCCTTGGCCGTGGGGGCCATCGGCGCATTATGGGTGATCTTTCAGGGCGATATCGCCACCCTGATGCGGTTTCAGGTCGGGCGCGGCGAAGTGATCTTTTTCTTCGGCTGCATCGCACATGCGCTGTATATCCCACTGTTGCGCCGCCTGAACCGGGGCGAAAGCGGGTTGGTTTTCACCTTTGGCGTGCTGGTCGCGGGCACATTGGTTCTGGGTGTCGCGGGCATGGGGCAGATCATCGCGACAGACTGGGCGGCGGTGCCCGCCTTTGTCTGGGTCGTGCTGGCCTATCTGGTGTTGGGTCCAACAGCGACCAGTTTCTTCATGCTGTCTTTTGCCTCGATGCGGCTGAAGGCGGCCAAGGTCATGGCCTATTCATATCTGACCCCCAGCTGGGTGATTTTGTGGGAAATCGCCCTGGGCCACGCCATGCCTGCCACAATCGTTCTGGGCGGCGTTGCCCTGACCCTGCTTGCCGTGGGCCTTTTGCTGCACGAAGATTGAGCCGGATCAAGGCGGCGCACCATGCGGCATGGCAGGTTGCGCACAGAGGAGCCCGCTATGCCCGCTGCAACATCCAAAGCCGAGATCATCGCCATAACCGAAAAAGAATGGGACAGGCTTGCCAACCTGCTGGACAAGCTGGAGCCAGAGTTGGCCTGCGTGTTGGGCGAAGATGGCACGTCAATCAAGGATGTCATAGCCCACCGGGCCCACTGGATTGATTTGTTTCTAGGCTGGTACGCCGACGGCCAAGCCGGGCGCACGGTGCATATCCCTGCCGAGGGGTACAAGTGGAACCAGCTGAAAGCCTATAACGCCGCCCTACGCACCCGTCAGTCAGGGTTGGATTGGGACGAGGTGTGCGTTCTGCTGGCCACAGCCCATGCCAAGCTGTTGGCGTTTTATGACGTGCATTCGGATGCAGACCTGTACAGCGGGCCCATGAAAGGGGCAAACAACGACTGGACTCCCGGGCGCTGGTCGGAAAGCGCCGGGGCCAGCCATTTCCGGTCTGCGGCAAAATTCGTGCGTGCCCGTGTGAAAGCGGCGGGGCCCTAGCCAGCCAGCCCTCTGCGCCCTCATGGAGGACATGCCGGGACCCCTGTTTCGCTTGACTCTCATCCATCACGCGCGTAAATCCCGCGCAACACCCGGAAGTGCGAAAACTTCCGGTCCTCGGTCGCAGACCAGGATCGCCCCCCGTCAGCGCGTCGCGCCCACGGGGGCAATCGTGGTTTGGGACTTGGGCAACGCGCCACCGCCCCCCCTCTAGGGGCAAACGAAACGGTATAGGAGCCGCTGACATGTTCGAGAGCCTTTCAGACCGCTTGTCTGGTGTCTTCGACCGCCTGACCAAACAAGGCGCCCTGTCCGAGGACGACGTAAAAACCGCCCTGCGCGAAGTGCGCGTCGCGCTGCTTGAGGCCGACGTTTCGCTGCCCGTCGCGCGTGATTTCGTCAAGCGCGTGCAAGAGGCCGCGACCGGCCAGGCCGTCACCAAATCCGTCACGCCGGGCCAGCAGGTCGTCAAGATCGTGCATGACGCGCTGGTCGAAACGCTGACTGGCGAAGGTGAACCCGGTGCGTTGAAAATCGACAGCCCGCCCGCGCCGATCCTGATGGTCGGCTTGCAGGGGGGCGGTAAAACCACCACCACCGCGAAACTGGCCAAACGGTTGAAGGATCGCGACGGCAAGCGCGTGCTGATGGCCTCGCTTGACGTGTACCGCCCCGCCGCCATGGACCAGCTGAAGGTGCTGGGCGAACAGATCGGCGTGGATACCCTGCCGATCGTGCCTGGTCAGCAACCCGTCGACATCGCCAAACGCGCCAAGCAACAGGCAACGATGGGCGGCTATGACGTCTATATGCTGGACACCGCTGGCCGTTTGCACATCGACGAGGTCCTGATGGGCGAAGTCGAGCAGGTCTCGGCGGTTGTTGACCCGCGCGAAACGCTGTTGGTCGTTGATGGTCTGACCGGTCAGGTCGCCGTCGAGGTCGCCGAAGAATTCGATGCCAAGATCGGCATCTCGGGCGTTGTTCTGACCCGGATGGATGGCGACGGGCGCGGCGGCGCGGCCCTGTCCATGCGCGCCGTCACCGGCAAGCCGATCAAATACGTCGGTCTTGGCGAAAAGATGGACGCGCTGGAAACGTTCGAACCCGAGCGCATCGCCGGCCGTATTCTGGGCATGGGCGACATCGTGGCGCTGGTCGAAAAGGCGCAAGACACGATCGAGGCCGAACAGGCCGAACGCATGATGCGCCGGTTCCAGAAGGGTCAGTTCAACATGAACGACCTGCGCATGCAGCTGGAACAGATGATCAAAATGGGCGGCATGGAAGGCATCATGGGCATGATGCCCGGCATGGGCAAGATGGCCAAACAAGCCGAAGCCGCCGGCATGGATGACAAGGTCCTGAAGCGCCAGATCGCCATGATCCAATCTATGACCAAACGCGAACGCGCCAATCCCGGTCTGTTGCAGGCCAGCCGCAAGAAACGCATCGCCAAGGGCGCGGGCCAAGAGGTCAGCGACCTGAACAAACTTCTGAAAATGCACCGTCAGATGGCGGACATGATGAAGAAGATGGGCAAGATGGGCAAAGGCAAGATGCTGAAACAGGCCATGTCCGGCATGATGGGCAAAGGCGGCGGCATGCCCGACATGAACGACCCGGCAGCGATGGAAGAGGCCGCCAAGGCCATCGGAAGCAAAATGCCCGGCGGCATGGCGGGTCTGGGCCAAATGGGCCTGCCCGGCGGTCTGTCCGGTTTCGGGAAGAAGAAATAACCGATGGTCCCCACTGATCTGCATATCAACACACCCCGGCTGTCCCTGCGCTTGCCGCGCATGGCGGACTGGCCCGTGTGGGAACGCTTTGCGATGTCGCAGCGCGCGCAGTTCATCGGTGGACCCTATGACCAACGTCAGGCATGGCGCACCTTTGCCCACGTGGCCGGGCAATGGATGCTGCGTGGCTATGGCTCGTTCGTGTTCTGCGAAAAAGACACGGACGCCGCTTTGGGCATGACCGGCCCCTGGCATCCCGCCGACTGGCCAGAACGCGAAATCGGCTGGACCGTTTGGACCCCAAAGGCCGAGGGCAAGGGATACGCGTTTGAAGCCGCGCAAGCTGCACGCGCTTATGCCTATGCCACGCTGGGCTGGGACACCGCCGTCAGCTATATCGCGCCGGGCAACGCCCGATCCATCGCCTTGGCCGAACGCCTGGGATGCACTCTGGACACAGACGCCGCGCAACCTGACCACGCGCCTTGCCTGGTCTATCGCCACCCTGCCCCCGACGCCGATGGCAACCCGGAGGCCTACGCATGACCTCGACCACCATCCCGACGCTGGAAACTGATCGCCTGATCCTACGCGCCCTGCACGAAGCAAATATCACCGCCGAAATCGAGTTCTTCGGCACCGATGCGTCGCGCTTTGTCGGCGGCCCGATGCCCGCACATCGCACCTGGCGCGCGATGGCCATGGTGATCGGTCACTGGGCCCTGCGCGGGTTCGGCTTCTGGGCGTTGGAAGACAAGGCAACCGGCACCTATCAGGGCCGAGTAGGGCTGTGGTTCCCGATGGGCTGGGGCACGGCGATTTCACCGATTGATCCCGCAAAGGGGGCTATCGCATGAGCGATGATACCGTCATCCGCGCCGCCCAGGTCCTGAAGGGCCATCGCGAAAGCATCGACCGTCTGGACGCGATCCTGGTCTATACGCTGGGTGAACGGTTCAAACACACGCAAGCCGTGGGGATGTTGAAGGCCGAACACGACCTCCCCCCCTCGGACCCAACCCGCGAGACCGCACAGATCGCGCGGCTTGAAGATCTGGCAAACCGGGCCGACCTGGACCCGGAATTTGCCAAGAAATTCCTGAACTTCATCATTCAGGAAGTCATCCAACACCACAGGGAACACCAGGAATAACGCCCTGTGGATCAACACCAAGAATGACGGGGCACACGCCCCTCACAAGCACATGAATAGGAGATAACATCATGGCTATGAAAATTCGTCTCGCCCGCGGCGGCTCGAAAAAACGTCCCTTTTATCGCGTTGTCGCTGCCGACTCGCGCATGCCGCGCGACGGCCGGTTCATCGAAAAGCTGGGCACCTACAACCCGCTGCTGGCGAAAGATTCGGAAGAGCGCGTAAAGCTGGACATGGAACGCGTTCAGTACTGGTTGGGCGAAGGTGCACAGCCGACCGACCGCGTGTCGCGCATGCTGGAAGCCGCTGGCGTCCTGGCCAAGAAAGACCGCAACAACCCGAAAAAAGGCGAACCCCACGCCAAAGCCAAAGAGCGCGCCGAAGAAAAGGCCGCCAAGGCTGCCGAAGCTGCTGCTGCTCCGGCTGAAGAAGCTGCTGCTGCTGAAGAGACCGCAGAATAATACGCGGAATATTCAGACGCTTGCCCTGACCGGGCTGGCTATGAGACAAAGGCGCGGGGCCATCACGGTCCCGCGCTTCTTCGTTCTGAAAGGACCATGGCATGAGCCAGGATCGCATCTGTGTCGGCGCCATCGCGGGGGCCTTTGGGGTCAAGGGCGACATCCGCCTGAAAAGTTTCTGCACCGACCCTGAGGCCATCGCCGATTTCGGCGTATTGTGGTCCGAAGACGGTGCGCACAGCTATGAAATCACGCTGAGGGGCGCGATCAAGAACGGCTTTGCGGCGCGGGTCAACACGGTCACAACCAAGGAGCAGGCCGACGCGTTGTCCGGTGTGCGGCTGTTTGTCGATCGCGACATCTTGCCCAACCTGCCCGACGATGAATTTTATCACACCGACCTGATCGGCCTGGCGGTTTTCGACACCGGCGGCAAGGAACTGGGCCGCGTCTCAGCCGTGAACAACCACGGTGCCGGGGATTTTCTGGAAATCCAGGGGCCGGGCCTGAAGAACGAGGCCCTTTTGCCCTTCACACTCGCGGCCGTGCCCACCGTGGATCTGGCCGCAAGGCGCATCATTGTCGACCCCCCCGAAGGTGTCTTTCCCGAATGACCCGGATCATCGTGCATGCGGGGTTTTACAAAACCGGCACGACCAGCCTGCAAACCCATCTGGCCCGCAACGGCACGACCCTGCGTCCCTGGTTTGACTACTACGGCCAGAATGATTTCCATCACGCTGGCGCGGCCGCGCGCATCTATGGCCAATACCCGTTCCCCTGGCGTCTGCGGCAATTTCGCGCTGCCTTCCGCAGCTTTCTGCACGCGATCCCGGATACCGATTGCATCGTTCTGTCGCGCGAAAGTTTTGTCGGCGCCATGCCGGGGCATCGGAACTGGATGCAGCGCCCCATCATCGGTTTCCCCAATGCAGCCAGACTGTTGGCGACCATCAGCGCCGAACTGACGCACCGTTTCGGTCCTGAGGTGCAGGTCGAGACCCTGTTCACAACGCGGGCGCGCGACGCGTGGTTGCAGTCGGTTCATGGGCACCTGCTGCGCTCAATCCGCCTGACGGATGACTTTGACACCTTCGCTGCGCGGTTTGTCGACTTGCCCAATTTGGCCACCCAAGCCCAGCGCCTGGGCGCCACGCATATCCGCGCGATGGAGGATTTCGCCCACCACCACAATGGCCCCGCCGGGGCGGTCCTGGATCTGGCAGGCGTGCCCGCCGATGTGCAGGCGGGCCTGCCCGCTGCGGCGCGTAAAAACATCGGCCAGGCCCCCGATCTGGCCGCCGCTTTTCTGGCCCTCAACCGATCTGGAAAATCAAAAACCACATTGAAACGGCTAAAGAACGACATGTTGCGCGAGGCCCGCGCATGAGCCGCCAACGTATTATCCTGCACGCCGGGTTTCACAAGACTGGTACGACCACCATTCAGTCCTGCCTGCACCAGAACGGCCCGCTGATCTGGCCCACCACAGCGATCGGATTGGCCTGGAGGTTCAAGCCGCTGTTGCAGGCGGCGCGCGGATTTTCCACCTGGCGCGATCCGTTCACGTTAGAAAAATTCGCCGTGCGTCTGGCCGGTTTTCTGACCGAGCTGGACCTGCCGCCGCACCGGCAGCTGGTGCTCAGCGCCGAGGAACTGGCGGGCCACATGCCCGGCCGGACCCAGGTGCCGGACTATTCCGCCCTGCCGATCCTGATGGCCACAGCGGTCGGCGTCATGCAGAGGCAGTTTCCCAACGGTCTGGATCTGACCGTATTTCTGTCCACCCGCGATGGCGATGCCTGGTTGGACAGCGCCTGGGCGGAGCATGTGAAATCCTCGCGCATGACCCTGGACCTGCCAAGTTTTCGCAAACAATTTGCCGCCGCCTCCGACCTGGGTGCGGTGGTCGACCGGGTAAAACAGGCCATCGCCCCCTTTCCGGTCACCACCTGCGCCCTTGAGGACAGCCGCCACCTGCCCCTGGGGCCGGCAGAGCCGCTGATCGATCTGCTGAACCTGCCCAGCCTTGCGCGCCAGCAGATCAAACCGGCCAACAGCCAAAACGCGCGCGTGCCTGCGGTGGCGTTGCAACAGCTGCTGGCTTTGAACCGTTCGGATCTGGACGCTGACGCGCTTTGGGCAGCCAAGAAACAGATCCTGTCAACGGCCTGGGCCCCCTGAGCGCCTTTCCCCGCCCCGCCATTCCCGCTATGAGCAGCCCATGAGCGATACACCCAAACCCAAATCACACGGCCGCCTTGCCGTCACTCCGACCCTCAAGCCGCGCGAGCTGATGACCGCGACGCCGCGCCTTGCCGGGGCCTGGACCGCCAAGGTCATCACCCTGTTCCCGGGCGCCTTTCCCGGCGTGCTGGATGAAAGCCTGACCGGCAAGGCCTTGCAGGAGGGGCTGTGGGCGTTAGAGCCGATCGATCTGCGCCCGTTTGGCGAAGGCAAGCATCGCAATGTGGACGACACGCCAGCCGGTGGTGGCGCAGGCATGGTGTTGCGGGCCGACGTGTTGGGAAATGCGTTGGATCAGGCCGCCAAGGGCACACCGATGAGCCGGGCCAAGTGGCCCGTGGTGTATATGTCACCACGTGGCAAACCGTTGACCCAGGCCATGGCGGCGCAATTTGCGCGCGCTGACGGCATGACCATCCTGTGTGGCCGCTTCGAAGGCGTCGATGAACGCGTGCTGGAGGAATACCAGATCGAAGAGGTCAGCCTGGGTGATTTCGTGCTGACCGGCGGCGAGATTGCGGCGCAGGCGCTGTTGGACGCCACCGTGCGCCTGATTCCGGGCGTTTTGGGAAATCAGGCCTCGACCGAAGAGGAAAGTTTCTCGCATGGGATGCTGGAGCATCCACAATACACCCGCCCCGCCGAATGGCGCGGGCGCGCGATCCCTGAGGTGCTGACCTCTGGCCACCACGGCAACATCGCCCAGTGGCGGCGCGAGATGAGCGAACAGATCACCCGCGCGCGCCGTCCGGATTTGTGGGACGCCCAGGAAGAGCGAAAGAAACCCAAGGATTGATGGGCCTTATCGCCCGCATGTCCCCGCATGTCATTGTATATCACCGACATCCTTTCTAGAGTTCTCCCTGCATTCAAGGAGAACCCCATGTTCCGTACCGCTTTTGCCTATCTGACCCTGATCCCGCTGACCTTTGCCGCGACGCCGGCTCTGGCCGACCTGATGCAGGTGTTCAACATTCCCAACGGTGATACGCTGAACGTGCGGGCCGGGCCGGGCGGAAACCACACCGATATTGGCGATCTGCAACAACATGACATCATCAATGTGGTGGGGATCGACCCCAACGGGCAATGGGCGGAAATCCGGTATCGCGGGCGAGAAGGCTGGGTGTCCACGCGATACCTGCGCCAACCCATGCGCGGCGATGGCAGCTCGATCCTGACCGGGCCGCATGTGGTGACGGGCATCAAGGCGGGCGACCCTGACGGCGGCTTGGTGGTGCGCAACGGCGACGGCACGTCATTTGCGCGCCTTGGCGTGTTGCGTAACAACACCGAGGTCCACGTGATCCAACGATCACGCAACAAGACATGGGCGATGATCAGCTATGGGTCTGGTGTCGGCTGGGTCAGCGCGGCCTATCTGAATACGCTGGATCGGGTCTCGCAGCCCACACCGCAGCCCATGCCGTCCTCTAACCCACAGACCGCGCCGGATGGCGGCAGCTTGCCGGGGACCTTTACCGTTTCCGGCGTGGCGGCCAATGACGTCTTGTGGGTGCGTGATCGGGCCCAGGCCAGTGGCGCCAAGATCACCAGTCTGGCGCCGGGCAGCACCGTGCGCGTGCTGGGCATGGCCACGGCCACCTGGGCCCAGGTCAGCGTGAATGGCATGACCGGTTTCGTGAACGCCCGGTTCCTGACCCGCCGCTGGGGCAATAGTGTCGCCGTGCCCCAGAACGGGTTCCGTCTGGACATCACCTGTCAGGGGACCGAGCCGTTCTGGACCCTGGGCATCGCGGCGGATCGCACCGTGACCTATACCTCGCTGATCAACGGCCAGGCCCCCCTGACGGCCCTGAACCAAACCGCGCCATCTGCGGGCGGCGGGTATCCTTATACTTTCGGCGCGCCCCCCTATTCCGGCGTGATTTCACAGGGGGCCTGTTCGGACGGCATGTCCGACAACGCCTATTCAATGTCGATCACGTTGAACAAACCTTCGCAGCGCGGCGGGATCGAAACCGTCTATGGCTGCTGCAACGTGAACTGAACGCAAAAGCCTTGATCCCCTTGGCCAACGGGCCTATACCGCGCGGGTCCGGGGCCTTATGGGTCAATCGGATTCGTTTGATGTGCCAAGACGCCCGGATTTCTTCATCCGGCACGGGGCGCGGACAACGGGACGACAAGAAACGACGACCTGATCCTCTGGCGGGCGCATTTGCGGACCCGGTGAAGACCAAGAGTTCTGAGGCGGCATCATCTTCGCGGATCAACCGTGAGCATATACAAAGGAGCGTTTCAGATGAACCTGATCGCACAGCTGGAGGCGGAACAAATTGCCGCCTTGGGGAATGACATCCCCGATTTCAAAGCGGGTGACACCATCCGCGTTGGTTACAAAGTGACCGAAGGCTCGCGTTCGCGCGTGCAGAACTATGAAGGCGTCTGCATCAGCCGTAAGCACGGCAAAGGCATCGCTGGATCGTTCACCGTTCGCAAGATTTCCTTTGGCGAAGGCGTGGAACGTGTGTTCCCGCTGCACTCGACCAACATCGACAGCATCACCGTGGTGCGTCGTGGTCGCGTTCGTCGCGCCAAACTGTATTACCTGCGCTCGCGCCGTGGTAAATCCGCCCGTATCGCCGAAGATACGACCTACAAGCCCAAGACCGCCTGAGGAGCCTCGTCATGAAAAAAGACATCCACCCCGATTACCACATGATCGAAGTCAAGCTGACCGACGGCACGCCTTACCAGATGAAATCCACCTGGGGCAAAGACGGCGACAGCCTGCAACTGGACATCGACCCCACCGTGCACCCGGCCTGGACCGGCGGCGGCGCCCGCCTGCTGGACACCGGCGGCCGCGTGTCGAAGTTCAAGAAAAAATACGAAGGTCTGGGCTTCTAAGCTTTTCCCTTCGAAAAAAGTCGAGACGCCGCCCTTCTGGGCGGCGTTTTTCGTTGAGCCCCTCACGCGCACCGGGCAAGGTACATCCATGAACCTAGACCTGACATTCACCACGCTTGGCGTGCTGTTCCTGCTTGGCCTCGCTGCCGATATCGCGGGCAGACGCACCCGCCTGCCGCGCGTCACCCTATTGCTGGGCCTGGGCATTCTGGCCGGACGGTCGGGTTTGGACCTGATCCCGGCCCAGACCGAAGCCCTGTTTGAATTCCTGTCCGTCGCCGCCCTGTCCATCGTCGCATTTTTGCTGGGGGGCGGGCTGACCGCCAAGAAACTGCGCCTCATGGGGAGCGAGGTCATGTGGATCTCGATCCTGATCGTTCTGGCGACCATCGTGTTTGTTTCACTGGGCCTGATCGCCCTGGGCACGCCGCCGACCCTGGCTCTGATCCTGGGCGCGCTGGCCACCGCCACCGATCCCGCCGCCACCCAGGATGCAATCCGCCAAGCCCGCGGCGCCAAGCCTTTTGGTGACAAGCTGAAGGCCATCGTCGCGATTGACGACGCCTGGGGGCTGATCGCCTTTTCGCTGGTTGTCGCGCTGGCGAAGGGTCTGAACGGTGCCTTTGATCTGACCGTCCTGATCCATGCGGCACGCGAGATCGGCGGTGCGGTGATCCTGGGCGTCGCCATCGGTCTGCCGGGGGCCTATCTGACCGGTCGCCTGACCAAAGGAGAGCCGCAACAGGCCGAAGCCCTTGGCATTGTCTTCCTGACCGCCGGCCTGTCGCTCTGGTTCGATGTCAGTTATCTGATCGCCGCCATGACCGCCGGCATGGTCATCACCAACCGCGCCCGCCACCACAAACGCGCCTTTCATGAAATTAAGCTGATCCAGTGGCCCTTCATGATCCTGTTCTTCATCCTGGCCGGCGCGGCGTTGGAGATCGAAAAACTGGCCACCCTTGGCGTCCTTGGACTGGCCTATGTCATCCTGCGTATCGTCGGGCGCGGCGTTGGCGGCTGGCTTGGGGCGACCATGGCCCACAGCCCGCGCCCGGAACGCGCCTGGTTCGGTCCCGCGCTGTTGCCACAGGCAGGCGTCGCCGTCGGCATGGCCCTGGTGGCCGCGCGTGAATTCCCGGCTTATGCCGACACAATCCTGACCCTGACCATTGGTGCCACGGTTTTATTCGAGATCATCGGCCCAGTGGCCACCCTGATTTCGGTGCGGCGCGTCGGGTCGCAGTGAACTATTGCGCGGCGATTCAGTCGATGATAGCAATAGCTTGACGAAAAAATTTTGAAACACACGTGCAATGTCATTGAAAATAGTCGGTTTTTGCAGGTTTTCTTTCTTCGGGCCATCAGACACGAAGCTGTCTTATGATGATCGGGACGAGGCCTTTCGAACGCTTTATGCGCCGGCCCGGATGGAAACCCGTTTTCGTCTGTTCGAGCATCTTTTCCTGCCTTCGATCGCCGCGCAGATCGACAAGGACTTCCGCCTGATCGTGCTGTCATCGGCCTGTATGCCCGCGCCATATCAGGCCCGCCTCAGCGCTCTTTGCAAGACGGTCGAGCAGATCGAACTGGTCTTTTCCGAAAGCGAAGGGTTGCAGAACGCCACCCGGCCCTACACGATCCCGCAGAGCCTGAAAGGCGACAGTTTGCTCCAGTTCTGCATCGACGATGACGATGCCCTGTCGTGCACCTATATCGAGCGCTTGCGCGCCTGGTCGCCGCTGCTGATGGATGAAATGATCCTGACGCTTCCCAACGGGTTGATGCTGTATGATCTGGGCGAAGGCCCCACCTTGGCACCGATGCATCGCCCCATGACAGGCGCGGGTTTTGCCTGGTTCTCAGAAACCGGAACGCGTCGCAATGTCTTTAACTTTTCGCATATCACAGCCCGGCGACGCTATGTCACAATGTCCGACCCGACGATTACATCGTTCATCCAGACCTTTACCCCATCTGCCGACACCGCGCGGCTGCAAAAGCACAAGATTAGCGAATTCCTGAAAGGCAATGGCATCGTGCGCAAACACAAACGCGGCGTGAATTTTGTCGTGCGGGAATCGCTGGCGCAGGATTTCCCGCATTTTGCTGTCAAACACCTCGAGGACCTGCTGCACCACGCAAGCCACGATGTGCACGCGCAGGGATGATGCTCCTAATTTGCGCCTCTGAATTCAAACCGACCCGATGCCGCTTCCATCCCCCCCCTTGGGCAATTATAGTTCCTCAACCCGCCGTTCGCGGGACGGGATAAAATTGAGGACACGGGCATGGCGCATATTATTGTTGTCGGGAACGAAAAAGGCGGGGCTGGCAAATCCACCGTCTCAATGCACGTGGCCACGGCGCTGTCGCGCATGGGGCATCGGGTTGGGGTTCTGGACCTGGATCTTCGCCAGAAAACCTTTGGCCGATATGTGCAAAATCGCCGCGCAACGCTGGACAAGCTGGGATTTGACCTGCCGACACCAGAATATCGCGAGCTGCCCGATGTCGATCGCTCATCCCTGAAACCAGGCGAAAACCCCTATGACCGCCGCCTGTCGCTGGCCGTTTCGGGCATGGAGGCGGACGCGGATTTCATCCTGATCGACTGCCCCGGCTCGCACACCCGCCTGTCGCAGGTGGCCCATTCGCTGGCCGACACGCTGATCACGCCGCTGAATGATTCCTTTGTCGATTTTGACCTGCTGGCCCATGTGGACCCCGACACCAACAAGGTGCAGGGCCCGTCGGTCTATTCGGAAATGGTCTGGAACGCCCGCCAACTGCGCGCACAGGCCGGGTTGAAACCGATTGACTGGATCGTTGTGCGCAACCGTCTGGGTGCCCAGATGATGCATAACAAAAAGAAGATGGGCGAGGCCCTGGACGAACTGGCCCGCCGCATCGGGTTCCGCGTCGCCCCCGGCTTTAACGAACGGGTGATTTTCCGCGAGCTGTTTCCGCGTGGCTTGACCCTGTTGGATCTGCGTGATGTGGGCGTGGCGGGGCAGATGAACATCTCGAATGTCGCCGCACGTCAGGAGCTGCGCGAGCTGATGAAGGCCCTGAAGCTGCCCGGCGTGACCGTAAATTTCTGATCGATATTCGCGGGGCTGGCGACACAAACGTCCACCGCACTCTGCACTGGCAATCATAGGACTGGCGACCCGCCGTTCAGATGTTCAAGGCGGCTCAGAGTCAAAACCGCTCGGGGCCAAATTGGACAGAAAACGGGGCGACACGGACCCATCAAACCGCCCATCGTTTCTTTGAAACGATTGTCGCGCTGTAAAATGCTGCAAAGGGATATGGTGCGGTCGGCGAGCACCGAACAGGTGTTGCATACTGTTGCAGAGCAACCAAACACCAGTCTATAAAGTCAATAGGTTAGCGGCAATTTCGTCGCACAGAAACGCATTGTCTCGCAGGCTATCGCGCTTCCAATTGGGGGGCTATCTGGGGGGCTGACCGGGGGACCGATGAAAAACAAGCTCACGGCAATGCAGGTCAAAAAGGCAGGCGACGGAAAGCTATTCGATGGCGGAGGGCTCTCACTCGTTCGCAGGGGCGGCACTGGTAAATGGATATTTCGCTACAGCCATTTAGGTAAACGTCGCGAAATGGGCCTCGGCGCCCAGGAGGAAATCAGCCTCGCCAAAGCACGCGAAGGTCGCGACAAATGGGCGGGTGTTCTGGCGGCTGGCGAGGATCCGATTGCCGTTCGCAACGCCCAGCGCGAGGATCAAAGGGCCGAGCGAGACAAGACCGACCCGACATTCAAGGAAATGGCTCAGACGGTGTTCGAGGCGCGCAAGGCAACGCTTCGTGGCGATGGTATTCGTGGGCGCTGGTTTAGCCCGCTTGAGCTGCACGTAATCCCAGCCATTGGCAAAAAGCGCATGTCGGAAATCCATCAAGTCGATGTGCGCGACGCCCTCAAGCCGATTTGGCGAACGAAACACCCCACTGCCGAGAAGGCGATCGAGCGCACCCGCATCGTGTTTCGCTCTGCGCGCCTCATGGGGTGCGACTGCGACCCTTTCACGGTCGACGCTGCGCAAGAAATGCTCGGCGCTGTGGACCACAAGGCGCAACACATGCCAACGACCCCTTGGCAGGATATCCCGGCCCTATATGAGGTCCTGCACGCGAAAGGCGACCAAGTGTCAGCGCTCGGGTTGCGGTGGGCCATCCTGACAGTTGTTCGCGGCATGGCTGTGCGCGGCGCCCATCAGGATGAAATCGACGATGGTGTTTGGACTGTGCCCGCAAGCCGGATCAAAGGGCAAAAGGGTAAAGTTAGAGATTTCCGCGTCCCTCTTTCGACTGAAGCCCTTTTGATCGCCGAGACGGCCGCACAGTATTCCGAGGGCAATTTGTTTCCGGGCCATCGGGGGGGCACCATCTCCGACGTGGCCATATCCAAGATGCTGCGGAAAACTGGGTTCCCAGGCACGGTGCACGGCTTCAGAACATCCTTTCGAACGTGGGTGCAGGATAACGAGGCGTGCTCCTATGAGGTGGCCGAGACTGTCCTGGGGCACACACTTGGCAATAAAGTCGAGCGCTCCTATGCGCGGTCGGACCTTCTCGAGCCTCGTCGCGTTGTCATGGATGCTTGGGCGAGGTTCGTGACCGGTGCAACAGCGAATGTTGTTCAGTTTTCACCTAACAAGGCGCGATAACCCGAACCCGACCGCGGCTTCATATTGGGCGGAGAGCGATCTTTTGCTGCACTTGCAAGTTCGAATGGACGATGCAAAGAAAGCGGACGCTCTCGACGGCTTTCCCGGTTTGTGCAAGATATCAGCCAAAGCCTCAGGTCAGTACACTAACTATTTGATCGATCTTTTTATTGCCCCATCCGTGATTTTTTGAGGTTCTCCGGGGGCTTCCGCTTTCTTGCAAATAAATGTGTCAACTACACTCGACAGGTCACAAGGGGCTAGAGTTGGGCATCTTGACGACTGCCTCACGACGCTCAACTCGAAACAATCCGTTTCCGTTTTCCATGGCGTCCAGAGGATCGTAGCGCCTTGCGGACGCGACTAAACCTGCTTACCACTCTTGTTGTAATTGTATTGACTTTACCATTGTTGGAGAATTTCCATGGGTATTCTGGCTCTCTTTTTCTTGCCGCTAATGGGACTCGCTTTTTTATTTGATGGAGGGGATGGCGCCAACTCTCCTAACGGCACAGACCAAGACGACGATTTGGAGGGAACGAGCAATTCTGATCGGATTTCCGGCGGACCCGGCGACGATAGAATTGACGGCGGCGGCGGTGATGATTTTCTAAACGGGAATGATGGGCATGATCGGCTAGAAGGTAGTGGTGGAAATGACACCCTGAAGGGCGGGCCTGGCCAAGATGTTTTAATAGGTGGAGAAGGGAATGATACACTCGACGGCAGTTGGAGGTCCGATAAACTGTACGGCGGGGCCGGGGATGACTATCTGGATGGTGGTGGCCACGACGATGAATTAGTTGGCGGTGACGGAGACGACCACCTAGACGGCGGCAATGGCCACGACTATTTGGATGGTGATGACGGCGACGACCGCCTGGAAGGCGGCAATGGCCGCGACTTCTTAGATGGTGGAGAAGGCGACGACCACCTGGAAGGCGGTGGAGACAGAGATATCCTGATCGGCGGGGACGGCGCGGATGAACTTCATGGTGGAGAAGGTGACGACCGGCTTGGCTCAGTTACTGAAGACCGTTTAGACTACGAAAATGTGTTAGATGGCAGCGTTGATTTCCTGTTTGGCGGTGAAGGCAACGATTTTCTGGCGCTTGCTCCGGATGGTGATATCGGCACGGGCGGCCTAGGCTCCGACACTTTCGTCCTCACAATCGACACCACTATCAACATTGAAACCGATGATTTCACTGCGGCGACGATTACCGACTTTAATCCAGAGCAGGATACAATTGTGCTTGACCTGGACGGAAACGGTATCTCTGGTCAGAGCTCGCTCAGCATTGCTTTTTCCGATTTATCACGTGAGAGCTTGCGGTTTGTTGAATGGGAGGGGGATGAAGTAGGTGCCGATCTATATGTTGGGGACATACTTTTGGCCCATGTGGCGGGTGCCCAATCAAGCGATATCGACTTGGTTTCGTTGAATGTCGAATTTTGGCAACCCGGGCTATCACAGATAGATGGTTCCGTTCATGGTGACACGATCCATGTTGGTGGAGCCTCGGATGTAACAATACATGGGGGCGCTGGTGACGACGATTTGTTGGCCGCAGTAGAAGTGCACGCAGGTGGGGGCTCTGGAGCCAACTTTGAAGTCTACGGTGGTGAAGGGAATGACACGATTACCTTTTCGGGCGATGTCATTTTTTTATCTGAAGGAGAATCGCTATTTCAGTCTATTAGCGGCACGGTTGATGGAGGGAACGGCGACGATACAATTACCGTGATCGCGGCGAGAGAAACTCTTGTGATGGGTGGCGACGGCGACGATACAATCACCGGGGGGGGGAGAGATACTCTTGTGATGGGTGGCGACGGAAACGACGTAATCGATAGCGCCGCAACCATCGATGCGGGGGATGGAAACGACACTGTTGTTACGTCCCGAGGCGCGAGCCCGGTTACCCTTGGAGAAGGCACAGACACCCTCAAGGTTAAGGCTGCAGGCTGGTATACTTATGATGGTGAGGTGGACTTTAGAAAACATGGGCGCAGCCCTCTTGAGGTCACCGACTTTAACCCCGATGAAGACATCTTAGTCCTGACAGGTATGTACGACAACAGCCTTAGGGTTGAACCATGGCCAGACGGAACCGGAGCGGATGTCATCGGACAGATTGAGGGTCACGAATTTGTTATTGCCCGTCTGCATGGCGGCGCAGATCTCACCCCAGATGACATTGTGATTGAATTGAAGGGACCTAGCCCGCGTGGCTAGCTCGCTACGATTGTCGTGGTTAGTGAAGCAATGTGGGCTTCGGTCTGGCTCAGCAGGCAGTAGCTTCCAACCGATCCAGACCCCTCAGGCTTTTGACGCTGACCTGCGCCCCCAAAACTCACCTAGTTGGTTTGAACGCGAAGCAGAGCAATAGGGGTGTGAACAAGGTCAAGTGAGGCGAGATGCGAAACGTGGGCATTGCGTCGGTCGCGGCGAGCTGGCGCTTTGTCCGTAAACTGTGAGTTCATGCAGGCCAAGATTTCGTAGGCGTGGCGAATGTCTCTGGAGCTGTCGCGGTTTGATGCCGCTCCTTTGATAGCATTTACTGCAACAAAGGAGATGAACTATGCGCTGCACGGCAGGGTTATGCGAAGCATGATCCCGAGAGTGGGACGAACACGGACTGACGA
>Ga0209345_10001697_pt1 | contig 25813 bp, 23 predicted proteins | sample Cruoilmetagenom7_FD_187294 | JGI IMG/M metagenome (GOLD analysis project Ga0209345, IMG submission 187294) | Oil polluted marine microbial communities from Coal Oil Point, Santa Barbara, California, USA - Sample 7 (SPAdes) (version 2) | ecosystem: Environmental > Aquatic > Marine > Oil seeps ...
TCTCTGTTGCCGCCGTACCTGAAGCGCGCCCGGAGTGTCGAGGAGCTGCTGCCCTGGCTGTATCTGAAGGGCGTGAGTACGGGCGATTACCAGGATGCGCTGTCCGCGTTGCTGGGCGATCAGGCCAAGGGGCTTTCCGCCAACACCATCAGTCGATTGAAGCAGCACTGGATTGACGAGCACCGCAGCTGGTGTCAGCGTGATCTTAGCCAGAAGCGGTATGTGTACTGGTGGGCAGATGGTGTCTACAGCAACGTCCGTATGGATGATCGTCTCTGCCTGCTGGTGATCATCGGTGTCACAGAGCACGGCCGCAAGGAGTTAGTCGCCGTTGAAGACGGTTATCGCGAGTCAGAAGCCAGCTGGTCAGAGCTGCTGCTGGGCTTGCGTGAACGAGGTCTGACGGCAAGTCCTAAGCTGGCGGTCGGAGACGGCGCCCTTGGGTTCTGGAAAGCGCTGGCCAAGTGTTACCCTGATGTCCGTCATCAGCGCTGCTGGGTGCACAAGACAGCCAATATCCTGTCTGCTCTGCCGAAGTCTGTTCAACCCAAGGTGAAGGCTGCGCTGCATGATATCTGGATGGCAGAAACACAGGACGATGCGCACAAGGCCTTTGACCGGGCGCTGGTTCGCTTCGAGTCGAAGTATCCCGGAGCCATGGAGCGCCTGCGCAAGGATCGGGATGAGCTGCTGACGTTCTACGACTTCCCGGCAGAGCATTGGGTTCACATCCGGACAACCAATCCGATCGAATCCACGTTCGCGACTGTCCGGCTGAGAACCAAACGAGCCCGGAACTGCGGCTCGCGCGAGACCACGCTGGCGATGGTCTACAAGCTGCTGGAATCAGCGCAGAAGAACTGGAAGCGGATCAAGGGATTTAATCTGCTGACCCTCGTGGTCAACAACGTGAAGTTCAAGGACGGCGAACAAGTACAGGATCAATCAGACAGGAACGCGGCCTGATGTCCGTACACCAGATTTGACAATAACTCATTTTCAGACAACATTACCTGAATATCCCGCTGATAATGCTCTCAGCGGGATATTTGATGGTATACCGGGTGCTGCGCCCTGAATGTCTTCGGTACTGTTGAGGGATTTTTCAACACTGCGCACACACCCGGCGCAGCGCACGTTGTGCAGGGCAAACTGATAGATGGCCATCTTGAACCTCATGTGACGGTGTTCGATGGCTTAAGCATAAACCCTGAAGTGGGGTGTAGGGTCAAGCGGGATATATTGACTGAGCCGAATAAGGCGTTTTAAGCCAACAGATGCTTAAGATCTTTCAGCATAAGATATAGGTGATACGGGTCAGTGGGGCTTGGCTCAAACTCCCAGGACATGTACCACTGCTTCGCCTCATTGTCCTTTGCATGAACCAACAGGCAGCGTATACCTGCAATCTCGGCTGCCTGAGCAGTACGCAGCAAGGCATCTTTGAGCAAGGCCTGTCCCAATCCCTGGCGTTGATGCTCTGTGTCGACAGCCAAGCGTGCCAAAATCATGACGGGAACCGGATACCGCGCCAAGCCCCTAATAATGCGAGCAGGAGCAACTTCAGGATCAACACTGCCTACCGCCAGACTGTAGAAACCGACTACAACATTACCCCGACGGCAAACATAGGTCTGAGCGCTGTTTGCTTTCTGACTGACCCACGCATACCGCTGTAAAAACTGATTTAAGGCGACTTGACCACAATCGAACGCATCTACGTGGTCCGTTGCAGCCAGCTTGCGAACGGGTAAATAACGTTCGTTCAATCCAACACTCCGGGCTCACTCAATAGTTTCTTCAGGCGCTGCTTGGATTGCACAGGACGATCCAACGCATCCTGAAATGCCGCCCATTGCTGCTCATCCAGCACAAACTGCCGACGATCCGCCAGTGTTTGCGCAGCGGCCGTCACACCTGCATCGAGTAGAAACTCACTGACGTTTTTGTGGCTCGCTCGAGCAGCTTCCTGCAACAGTTGCTTAACCAACGTACTGGCACGAACATCTATACGCTCTGTTTTTGAATGATTTGTAGCACCCATGATTATTCCCCACGGAAATCTATACAACCCCATTCTAGACGTACTGACATTATCCTGACAAGTGTAACGATGCGCGTAAAAAACCCCAGTCGATATCGAATGGGGTTTTTATATATTATTGACCCTTACTAGAATCAGAACATGTGCAGACCACCATTAATGGAGAAGTCAGCACCGGTGATGTAGGCCGATTCGTCTTCCGCCAGGAAGGTCACGATACGGCCTATTTCGTCCGGCTCACCGAGACGACCGACCGGGATGGATTTGGCGATTTTTTCCAGAACCGACGCGTCGATCTTGGCTACCATCGGCGTCATCACATAGCCCGGTGATACGGTGTTCACGGTGACGCCCTTGGCAGCCACTTCCTGCGCCAGTGCCTTGGTGAAGCCGTGGATACCGGCTTTGGCGGCCGAATAGTTGGTCTGACCAAACTGGCCTTTCTGGGCGTTAACGGAGGAGATGTTGATGACGCGTCCCCAACCGTTTTCGATCATCGGGTTGATCACAAGACGGGTCATGTGGAACATGGAGTCCAGGTTGGCGCTGAGCACTTCGTTCCACTGTTCCCAGCTCATTTTCTTGAACTGACCATCACGGGTGATGCCCGCGTTGTTTACCAGTACATCCACATCGCGCCCGGTCAGCTCCTTCACCGTTGCGATACACTCTGCGCAGGATTCGGCGTTGGTGACATCACCATAGGCTACATCAATTTCATAACCCGCCTTGCGCTGCTCTTCCTGCCAGGCTTTGGCCTTGTCATGGTTACCACCGCTGTTATAGCCGGCCACTACGTGGAAGCCAGCGTCTACCAGCTTGCGACAGATTGGTTCACCCAAACCACCAGTACCGCCGGTTACCAATGCAACTTTCTTAGTCATATTTCACATCCCTTTTCCATTTGTTAGCGCCTGCTCCGCCTCTTGCGAGGCCGGGGGCCGTCAGGCATTTTTGGTGCTTTGTGTTGTTGTTTTTGGTTTTTGAAACGGTGCAGCAATTCATTCCATCATAGTCTGTTTTGACCATGGCAGAAGTATGACTTTGGTGCAAGGAGATTGTAGTGCCGGACTATGAAGCGGCGATGACACCAGACTCGGCATCCAGTGTGCGCAGATAGCGCCGCACCCAGAAATGGGCCACCATTGCCGTGATGGCATTGGCGATGACCAGCGCGACAAACATGCCGGTGAGACCAAACAGCAGGTTGCCAAGCCAGCCCAGGGGAACGTACATCAGAAACAGCCGAAACAGGCTGATCCGCATGGCACGCATCGGCTGATGCAGGGCATTGAAGGAGGATGCACTGAGGAAAGTGACCGCCTGAAAACCGAAACCGGCCGGCACAATCAGCATCCACAGCTGCAGCCAGCGTGCTACCTCGGGGTCATCACTGAACATCCTTGAGATCGGGCCGGACAGCACCACCAGCAAGGCAAAAATCAGCAATTGCCACACCAGCGCAAAGCGAATGGCTCCGCGGTAGGCGGACTTGACGCGCTCCAACTGCAGGGCACCGAAGTTCTGGCTGATAAACGGTGGCAATGTCATCGACAGCGCCAGACAGAACAGCAGCGACAGGGATTCTATACGGGCACCGGCACCAAACGCCGCAACCGCCTCGGCACCATGTACCGCAACCAGCGCTGTCAGTACACCGTTGGCCAGTGGTGTCATCATGTTGGAAAGGGACGCCGGCAGGCTGATCGAGAGCAGTTGGCGCCAGTGCTGCAGCATGGGCTGCCACTGTGGCAACGCCAGCAGCAGCATCCCCTTGCGGTGGTACAGCAGGTGCAGTGCCAACAGCGTGGTGATCGACCAGGCCAATACACTGGCCATGGCCGCGCCTTCAATGCCGAAAGCCGGCACGGGCCCCCAGCCAAAGATCAAAAGCGGATCCAGTACTATGTTCAACAGCGACGAGATCAGCATGATGCTGGCCGACAGGCGCGTGTCGCCTGAGGCTCTGAAGGTGCTGTTGCACACCATGTTGAGCACCAGAAACACGGAGCCTGCAAACCAGATCTGCATGTAACCGCGAATCAGTGGCATCAGCTCGGGTGCTGCGCCCATCAGGCTGAAGACGGGCTCGATCAGGAACTGCCCACCCGCACCGACGACGGCCATCAGTACACAGGTCAGCAGCAGGTTGTCGGTTGCCAGCCGTGCAGCGGTTTCGCTGCTGCCGCTGCCGATCAGCCGCGCCAGCGTGGCCGAGGTGCCAATACCCAGACCGATCGCCAGGCTGACCACCGAGAATGAAACCGGGAAGGTAAACGCCAGTGCCGCCATCGGCTCGGTGCCCAGACGGGATACAAACCAGATATCGGCCAGATTGAACAGCATCAGGCTGACGATGCCGAACATCATCGGGACCGTCATGCGCACCAGTGTCGGGCGGATGGGCGCGTTGAGCAGGTCGGGACGCCGTGACATGCGATACCTGTCTGGTTAAGTGTATTGGGGCAAGAAAGTGCGAGAGTTTAGCAAAATCAACGCTCCTGCGCAGGCAAAAAAAGCCCGGGACAGTGCCCGGGCAAATGTTGACATGATGAATGAAGGGGGTGGATCAGCGTCCGGAGGAACGCATGTTCTGCACGCTGAACTTGTCCACCGGGCTCATCTCTGGATCGACGATGCCCTTGAACTGTCCGGTGGTGCAGTGTTGTGCCTGGATATCGATCATGGTGAACGAGTCATCGATCGCGACACCAGTGCCCTTGTTGACCGGCAGGTGGTGATCGGGATGCGCCTGACCGATGGTCCAGCTCTTCCACATGTCGCCCTTGCGGTCATAGGTGATGTTGCGCGGAATGATGAAGGTCTGTGCATCCATGTAGTGTTCACGCTTGCTGATCGGATGGTTCGGGTCAACCGGCTCGGACTCAACAACATAGACCTTGCGCAGCTGCCAGGTGATGTTCGGGAAACAGCCACCCTTGCCACCGAAGGCGATTACCTGATAGCCGTCTTCATCCTGATGGGTCTCGGTATCCAGCTCCATTTCATTGTGGTTGTACATCGGCATCAGCAGGTGCTTGGTGCCTTTGTAGGTCCATTTCATGTCGCTGATGCGGCCGTTGTAGCCTTCGAAGTCCTCGATCATGACATCGGTGCCAAGGAAGGCATCGGTGGTCTGACCAGTAGACAGACGGCGTACTCGACGCTGGAAGCCCAGGTAGAGGTAGGCGTTATCGACCTTGGTGTCATCTTCGAAGCGATGGATCAGCAGCTGAGTATCCTTCACGTCAAACGGTTCCAGCACCTGTACGTAGATGCCACGGAACAGTTCTGACGGGTTGGGCTCAATTTTCGGGTAGGGCTCCTGAGAGGTACGGTGTGTGAAGTTCAGGAAGTGGAAGTTCATCTTGATGGTACGTTCTTTCTTCCCGCTGGCCATGTCACGCGTGGTCCAGTAGAACGGCATGATGGCAGCAGAGTCACCCCAGTTGTAACCGTACTTGTAGTTCCAGGCCAGCTTTTCACCCGCACGCGGGTCATCCAGTGATGGCTCCTGCGGGAACGGACGGCCCGCAATTGTGGGGGAGATCTCTCCTTGGCCTGCACCCAGCTGCACATCAGCCGAGTACTTGCGCGTAGCCTCTACGTAACTCGGGTGCAGTGCAAAATCGGTGGTCTCACCCACCTTGATTTCGGTGTCGCCGTTCTTGACGAACATGTACATGGCCGGGTCCAGTGCATCCTTGAACTGGTCCACGTTGCTCTGGTTGATGGTCATGCCTGGCTGCAGCCCGTTAAAGCTGGGCACGCCTTCCTTGTAGGGGTAGAAGGATTGCTGAATTACCTCTTCCGGAATATCAGCCGCCTGAACACCGGCTGCCATCGTCATGGCGATAGCCGCAGAGAAAAAAGTCTTTTTCAACATGTTGGTATCCTTATTATCGTTGTCGTACATCAGAAGCTGTAACGCACGGTGAACTGGAGTTCGTCTTCCTGATTGGCTACGCCGATCGGGCCGTTGGTGAAACGAGCCAGAGGTTCGTACTGACCACTAAAGTCATTAAACCCAGGTAGCTGTGCAGCACTCCAAGGAAAAGTTTCCTTGCCACCGGTTTTAACGTTCAAACCAACGTTGAACATCCAGTGGTTATCCGGCGTCCAGGAGACACTCGGTGCAAACACGGTCGCCTCAGCAGCGAAGTCATGTGCAATGATGATCTGCGGGCTCAGACGGTTATTCTTGTAGAAGCCCTTGAACAGCATAGTGGCGATCCAGTTGTCCTCATCGTTAGGCATATCGGCTTCATGATCGAGGATGTGCTCACCGAACAGCTGGGTCGAGAACAGGAAGGCACTGCGGGTACCCAGTTCAGGAATGATGATGTTTTTGTCGAAGCCGATAACGTAGCGCAGCATATCGGTTTCTTTGTGACCATCCGTGTCACGCGGCATCTCTTCGCCTTCGGTATAAGCCAGCTCCAGGCGCCATACCGCATCCATATTCATGGAGTAGTAGTCAACTGAACCGCCCACCAGATTTACGCGCGGGAATTTGATATCAAATACACCATCAGCAGCAAATGGATAAGTTGCTATATCCGCGGGATTAAACGCAGCCGGGTTAAACCCAAGCGGATTACCCCTAAAATGCAATGAGGGCAGCTGCTGACGATAGGTCAACGCATTCAGGGAGAATGTGGTATCGCCGTATACACCTTCCCATTTCATACCCAACTGAGTATTTTTCAAACTCCAATCGGGCTCTTCTACATCATGAATAATCGGGACCGGACCAACTGAAGATGTGAAGAAGCACCCTGCATCCAGAATACGATAGGACTGGCCACAGGTACCCAGATTGTTGGGACGGAACTTGTCAAAGTTCCACACCAGCGACAGGTTGGAGTCGTCCAGCACCTCGTTCGGCCCCATACGCCACTCGGCGGTCAGCATCCACTGCGGGATACGGATATCTTCCAGTTCGTCATAGATGTTATGGCGGGAGTAGTCCACCGGGTTGATCACATCCAGCACACGGAACAGGTCGGTCTTGCCCCATACGACCTGCTGCTTACCCAGACGGAAGGACAGTACGTCTCCGTTGGTCAGTTCCTTGTCGGCACTCAGATAGAGTTCGCGAATAAAATCGAGCTTGTCATTGAAATCAGGGAACTTGGCATCGCTCTCCTTATGATCCATATAGCCATCGAGGTTATTACACAGGGTCGGATCATTTTCACAAGGGAACGGTACACCCGGAGTTAAGAGTGCCTGACTCGAAAGTGTTGAGTTATCGTGCCAGTTCTCTCCCAGATAGTTGTGACGTGCCCCCTTGCCAAACTCGCCGTCATTCAGGTCATACACGCCGTCATAGGTGCCGCGGAAAGTACCGTTCAGCCTGAGTGAACGCAGGCTCTCGGTTTCAAACACGGTTTCAAACTGTGCCTGACCGGTGTTGCGGAACTTGGACAGCCCTACGCCATCACGGAGGTACGTTGCATTTTCCACATAGCCGGCCCAGGTGGTATCCGCTGCGAAGGCAGGTACCGCCAGTCCGGTACCCAGCGCCGCCGCAACACCGACTGCGAGATGAGAAAATGTCGTTGTTATTGTTTTCGACATGGTTATTGGCCTCTTATGCCTTGGTTGTCATGACACACGAATCCTCTGCATCCGAGTCGGCGTGGATCACGCCATCCTCGTCCGCATAGGCTTTACAGATAAACTTGGGCTTGAATACCAGTACCCAGCTCGGCACCAGCAGCATGGCAGCCGCGCCGTTGAGCACCACCATCACGATCAGCAGAAGTGCCGCTTCAGCCTGGAAGCGCAGATCCGACAGCACGACCCACATGACGATGCCGGCAATCAGAGTGATGGCGGTAAAACTGATCGCCAGTCCCGTGGTGCGGATGGCACGCTGTACGGCGGCGCTCAGGTCGCCCAGCACCACCATTTCTGCGCGGATGCGGTCCATCATGTAGATTGAGTAGTCGATACCGATGCCCACACCCACCGCGATGATCGGCACGGTATTGGAGTTGATCCCCATGCTGCTCAGGCCCATGTAGGCGTAAGTCAACGTGGTGGCAAACAGCATGGCACCAAACATCATGACGCCTGCCATCAGCGAGGTGTAGAAGAAGGTGACCATGGCGAAGATCAGCAGGAATACCAGCGGCAGCACCCAGAGGTTGGTCTCGAAGGCGGCTTCGTTCTGTGAGGCGATGACCCCGATGGTGCCGCCGGCCAGGCGGATGGTCAGACCTTCAACCTTGCCTTCATTCTCGGCTATCCACTGCTTGGCGGTATGAATGGCGCGGCGCAGGGTCTCGCCCTTGTGATCCTTGTAGTAGAACACCAGGTTGGCCACGCGCTCGTCGCTGTCGACAAACTCCTTCAGCGCACCGGGAATCGGATTCGACATCATGTAGGTAAACATCAAGCCGCCCACATATCGTTCGTCATCCGGAATTTGCGCCCAACGCGGGTCATTGTTGTGCAGCAGGCGGTTGACCTGTTTCACCAGATCAGGGATCCCCTTGGAGCCGCCCACACCGGGGTCCAGCATCATGTGACGCTGCAGGTCTGCCAGTGCCGCCAGCACCTCGGGCCGCTTGATCCCCCCCTTCTCATCCGTTTCTGCCACGATGTACATCTCTTCCGAACCGGGGAAGCTGTCATTGATCGCCTTGGATGAGAGGTTGTAGTCATGATCTTGATACAAAATGGGCGAACCCGGCTCTGACTCGCCGATCACCACATGGGATGAGAAATAGAACCCGGCTGCCAACAGCACGGCGGCAATACCCAATGCCTTTTTGGCCGCCTTTTCACCACTGATCAGGTCTGCGCAGACATAGCCCACCTTACGGAACAGGTTATGCTTGATGGTGGTGTTTTTCGGCTTGGGCAAAATGGACAGCAGCAGCGGCACCGCCAACAGTACAGTCAGTATGATGCTCAGTGCCCAGATGGAGGCGTAGTGCGCCAGTTTGGTGTTAAGGGGAATGGAGCCTATAGCGATCAGCAACAGACCAATGGCATCGGACACAACGCCCAGGCTGCCGGGCCGGAACAGGCTTTCAAACGTGAGCCGTGCCGCCACCTGCTGGTTGTCGTGCTCATTCAATTCAAGGTAGTAGCGTTCGACCAGCTGAATGCCATGTGACATGGCCCGAGCCGATATCAGGAAGGGAATAACCAGGCTCAGCGGGTCAAGGTTATAGCCGAACAGCGAGATGATACCAACCCCCCAGATCGAGGAAACGATCACCCCGGCCAGCGGAATGAAAATACCGTACGCCTTGCGGAAATAGAACACCAGCAGCGCCAGCATGATCAGCGCGGTGAACAGGAAGATCTCGATGATCTGGCCCAGGTACTGGTACGCCCAGCCCACCAGCATTGGCTGACCGGTCACGTGGATCTTCACGCCTTCAGCCGCTTCCATCTCGCGCATCTGCTGGATATGTTCATAGGTGGCGGCGTAGTCGAGCTTTCCTTCAATCAACTGTGCCTTGACCAGTGCCATACTCAGATCCGGGCTGACCAACGGGCCCAGCACCCGGGGGTCTGCGGCCACATCCTTGCGCATGACCGCCAGCTCCTGCTCGGCAAGGTCGGTATGCTCAGGATTGTAATAGGGCTCCGAGTTGACGTTGCCCTCGGGCGTCAGCCACACCTTGCGAGAGTTGCGGTGGGTCACGCTGGTTACGAGGTTGTGATCAACCCCCGGCAGTGAGTCGACCGCCTGAGTGATGCGGTGAATGCGTGCCAGCGCCTCATTGTCGAAGATGTCGTGCTCGGTGAACTCGACCCCTACAATGATCACGTTGGCCCCGCCAAACGACTCTTTTATGTCGTTATGCAACTCGATGTAGGGGTGTGTTTGCGGCAGCAGATCCGCAAAATCCGAGTACATCTTGACGCCAGGGATCTGCGCCGCGAAAAACAGCGTAATCGCAAAAATAAGCGACAGAATGATTTTGGGGTGGTTAAACAGTTTCTGGTCAAGATTGTGCAACCAGTGGGTGGCCTTGTGGGCCTTGGCAGATCGTTTATCCATGATAGAACCGTCGAGTTGTTATTATTGGATATCGAGCGACAGCAACGTGCCTGCGCCACCTGAAATCAGCAGCTGGCCGTTGTCCTGTTGGGCCGCATCACGCAGCCATACAGGGATCACGGGAACGTCCAGCGCCTGCCATTGCCCCTTGCGACGGCTGAGTACCGTACCGTTCTCGCCCAATGCCACCAGCTCACCCCCGGCTTCTACAATGCCGTACAGAGGCGCAGCGACCGGCGTGGGTTCAACCTGCCAGCTCATGCCCGCATCTTCGGTTTGCAGCACCATGCCATCGAGTCCGACTACCCAGCCGCGCCAGCGGGTGGTGAAGTGAGCCGCCTGTGGATAGAAATCATTCGGGATGTAATCGAGCAATGCCCAGTTACGGCCGGCATCGTCACTGCGGGCCACAATGCCAAACTCACCGGTGACGTAGGCTGTGCTGTCCGCAAGAAACTGGATGCTGCTGAGCATGGCGTCTTCACCCAGACTGTTCTCCTCCCAGGTATCGCCACGGTCATGACTGGAAAGCAGGGTTGAGAAACTGCCTACCGCCCAGTAGCTGCCGTCTGGCGCACAGGCGACATCCAGCAGATTTTCAGGCGTTGGCAGGTCGATCGACTGCCAGCTGAGGGCGTTGTCATCACTGCGCCAGAGCTGTTGTTCAAAACCAAGCGCAATCAGACTGCTGTCGGGGCAGATTTCCACATCGATCAGGTTGGGCTGACTTTCGAGAATCTGGCGTTGCCACGGGGAATCACTGTTGGCGCGGTGCAGCACCAGACCATTACTGCCGACGGCCACTTCAAGGCCAGGAGCCGTGGCGACGGCCTGAATTTGATCCGTACGGCGTACCGGCTCCTGCAGCTGCTGCTCAACACCGCTCAGATTGAGCGGCGCTTCACAACCGGCCAACAGAATCAGCCCGGGCACGATGCCAAGGCGAATGGAAAATGAAGATCTTGAGTGCCGTGTACCCGCAGGCTGCACGGCGGTCTGTTCGGTTTTCAGTCTCATCATTTGTTGTTCTTCTGGATGAATGTGGGCACGAAAGTTCGGCTTCATCCAGATAGAGCAACAGCTGTGCCAGAATGCATACCCATTTTGGCGACAAGGCTGAAACCAGCATGATTACTGGGGTTATAGCGTCAAAAAGTTGATATATAAGGGTAAGTCACTACGTTGCCGAATGAGAATTTGATCAACCTGCTTTGATTAAATCATCAATTCAGCAACAGAGTGTTGAGCAAATGATTAATGTGCCATTTCACCATTCCAGCACACTACACGGTTGCGGCCGGTCTGTTCCGGTGTTTTGTTAAACCTGCTCTCTTCCTCACAGCCTATCGTTCCTTGAAAAAAGCATTACGCACCCGCATATTGATGTAATTGACATTACACAAACTGACAGACAACCCGGGAGTATTAGATGAGTGCACTTTTCCAGCCCCTGCAGGCCGGCGCGCTGCAGCTGCGCAACCGTATCGTAATGGCTCCGCTGACCCGCTGCCGTGCCGAGGCTGATCGCGTCCCCGGTGAGTTGATGGTGGAGTATTACCGCCAGCGTGCCGGTGCGGGTCTGATTATTTCAGAAGCCACGTCCGTAACCCCCATGGGCGTGGGCTACCCGGATACCCCCGGGATCTGGTCGGATGAGCAGGTTGCCGGCTGGAAAAAGATCACTGATGCGGTGCATGCCGAGGGCGGTCTGATCGTACTGCAGCTGTGGCATGTGGGCCGCATTTCGCACCCCAGCTACCTCAACGGCGAACTGCCGGTCGCCCCCAGCGCCATCAAACCGGCCGGGCATGTCAGCCTGATTCGCCCCAAAACCGAGTTCCCGACGCCACGTGCGCTTGAAACCGATGAGATCCCGGCCATTGTCGAGGCTTACCGCAAGGGTGCCGAAAACGCCAAGGCCGCCGGTTTTGACGGGGTCGAAATTCACGGCGCCAACGGCTATCTGCTGGAACAGTTCCTGCTCGATGGCAGCAACCAGCGCAGCGATCAGTACGGCGGCAGCATTGAGAACCGGGCGCGTTTGATGCTGGAAGTCACCGATGCGGTGATCGGGGTCTGGGGTGCCGACCGCGTGGGCATGCACCTTTCCCCGCGTGCCGATTCACACGATGTCAGCGTGACCGACCGTGAAGGCACGTACGCTTATGTGGCCGAGCAACTGGGACAGCGCAAGCTGGCATTCATCTGCACCCGGGAGCACGTTGCTGATGACAGCATCAGCCCGTTGTTGAAGCAGCGCTTTGGTGGTGTCTATATCGCCAACGAGGCGTTTACCGCCGAATCGGCCGAAGCCTATGTGGCCGAGGGCAAGGCGGATGCGGTGGCCTTTGGCAAACCCTATATCGCCAACCCTGACCTGGCACAGCGCATCGCGGCCGGGGCTGACTGGAACGAGCAGGATACAAGCACCTTCTATGCCTCTGGCCCTGAAGGCTACATCGACTATCCGTTCATGCAGGGTTGACCCTGAGTGCATGCCAAAAGGAATTAGCTTATAGCATATTAGTATTGTCTACTGATTGCCTTATTCTTTAAGGGCATTAGAATCCAGCGCTTCGTGCTATCGGACAATTGGATTACTGTTGATGAACCTTAAAGAGAACCTCAGCGGCTTTACCCTGCTGGCCGCTGTTTTGCTGTTGGGCAATGCACTGCTGGATTCAGCCATCTTTTTCCGTCTGCTGGTCGGCCTGGGTCTGGGCTACGCCCTGACCCGCGCTGCGCTTGGTTTCGCCGGCAGCGTCAACCGCGCCTATCGCGCCGGTTCCACCCGCCTGATGCGCGGTTTGATGTTGATGTTCACCGCCACCGCCGTGGCTTCAACCGCGTTTCTGTACAACCAGAACCCGCATGACCTGAACCTCTGGGTTAACCCGATCAATACGGGGCTGGTCGTCGGCGCGCTGATGTTCGGCTTCGGCATGTCGTTCGCGGGCTGCTGCGCCTCGGGCGTACTGACCTACTTCTCCAGCAACCTGGCACGCCCAGCGCTGATTCTGTTCTGCTTCGGCATGGGGGTGTATCTCGGTTTTCCGCTGCAGTCACAGGAAAGCTGGATCACCGACACACTGATCTCAACTCCGACCTATGCAGATAAGGGTGTTTATCTGCCAGACCTGTTCCCCAATGACCCGCTGGGTGGCTATTTCGGCGCCATTGTAATTACGGCTGCTTTGGCCGGTCTGGTGAGCTGGCTGGCACATCTCTATGAGCATCATCGTCGTCGCAGCGATACTTATATTGGTGTGGACTCCGAGCACGAAGTGCTGAACAGCAAACCGTCCAATCTGGGCGAGCATCCGTTTTTCAGCCGCCACACCTATGAAGCGCTGTTTGTGTCACGCTGGTCGATGACCACCGGCATCGCCATGATTGTGGTGCTGTTTACTATGTTAATGGGGGTTACCGGTTCGGGCTGGGGTGCATCCACCCCCTTCGGCCTCTGGTTTGGTCGCCTGTTGATTCTGGTGGGGATGGAACCGGCTGCCGTGGCTGCCTTCGCCGACCGTCCTGTACAGGCCTTCACCATGCCATTTCTGAGCCATCCAGTGAATGTGCAGAACATGGGCATCATGCTGGGTTCTGTAGTGGCTCTGCTGCTGGCCGGACGTTTCTTCAGCGGTCTGTCGCGGATGCGCCTGACGGCACGTGAAGCGGGCATGCTAGTGATCGCCGGTCTGGCAATGGGCCTGGGTACCCGTTTTGCCAACGGCTGCAACGTGGGTGCCCTGTTTACCCCGATCGCCAACTTCTCCCTGTCGGGCTGGATATTCCTGGTGTTCATGGTGGCCGGTGGTGTGATCGGCAACATGCTGGGACGGCGGATGCAGACGGCGTAATCACGTCCCCTCCACTAACGAAAACAGGCCGCAGATGCGGCCTGTTTTCGTTAGTGCACAATGACATATCAATCGTTGTTGATGATCACCTTCATCGCATTTTCGCGTGATGCGTTGCCGAACACTTCATAGGCATCCATGAAGTTGTCGAAACTGAAACGGTGGGTGATCAACCCTTCAGGCTGCAGTTTGCCCGAAGTGACGGTTTTCAACAGCATGGGGGTGGTGTTGGTATTCACCAACCCGGTGGTCAGGGTGATGTTTTTTATCCACAGGTCCTGAATCTGCAGATCTACCTTGGTGCCGTGTACGCCCACATTGGCAATATGCCCGCCCGGGCGTACCACTTTTTGGCAGATATCGAAGGTGTGCGGAATGCCCACCGCTTCGATCGCCACATCCACCCCGTCCTTGGTATGCGCCATGATCTCTGCCACCGTATAGCCACTGCCGCTGTTAATCAGATCGGTAGCGCCAAAGGTTTTGGCCATCTGCAGTCGACCATCATCCAGGTCCACCATGATGATCTTGGCGGGTGAATAGAACTGTGCCGTCAGCAGTGCGCCCATGCCCACAGGGCCAGCACCCACAATCGCAACCGTGTCGCCGGGCTTGACTGCGCCGTAAAGCACGCCGATCTCGTGACCGGTGGGCAGAATGTCACTGAGCATCACCAGCGCCTCTTCATCCGATCCTGCCGGAATCGGGTAGAGGCTGTTGTCCGCATGCGGAATGCGCACATACTCGGCCTGAGTGCCGTCGATCAGGTGGCCCAGAATCCAGCCGCCATCCTCGCAGTGGGAGTACATCTGCTGCTTGCAGTATTCGCACTTGCCGCAGGAGGTGATACAGGAGATCAGCACCCGATCACCGGGCTTGAAGTTGCTGACCGCATCGCCCACGGATTCGATAATGCCCACGCCCTCATGGCCCAGGATGCGGCCCTTCTCTACAGCGGGCACATCCCCCTTGAGGATATGCAGGTCGGTACCGCAGATGGTGGTTTTGACGATTTTGACTACCGCATCGGTGGGCTTCTGTACCTTGGGTACCGGCACGGTGTCCAGGGACTTGTTGCCCGCGCCGTGATAGACCACCGCTTTCATACTGTCCTGTGGCATTGTTGCCTCCGTTGATCAAGGAGAAAAAATTCCTCGGTCAAGTCAGCATAGCGAATGTGCAGCAATCTGCCAGCGGCATACGTACGTCCTGTACGTAAAAGCCCGCTGCGGAACGAACCGGAGCGGGCTTGATACAGACAGAACGAAGGATCAGGTCAGAACGGTCAGGAAACGCTCGTTGAGCTGACGATCATGGTAGAAAATCGCCTTGCCCAGTTGCTCGGCATCCCAGGTTACCGGTTCGTGGTCCGGGTAGTGGTAGTCACCACCGGCGAACACTTCGTTGCGGTTGCCGGACGGGTCGAAGAAGTAGATGGTCTGACCATGAGTCAAACCGTGACGGGTCGGACCGATGTCGATTGAGGTATCGGTCATGGAGATCAGATCCGCCGCTTTCAGCACGTCGTTCCAGGTTTCCAGGAAGAAGGAAGCGTGATGGAACTTGCCCGGTTCCGGGTGTTCGATGAAGGCCACATCGTGTGCTTTCATGCTGGCGGTCATGAAGGCGGCCAACTGCTTGCCCTCAGGGTCAACCACCTGCTCGGCCAGGTCCATGCCCAGCACATCGGTCAGCAGCTTGGCGGTAGCTGCCACGTCTGTTCCATACAGCAGGCAGTGGTCAAAGCGGGTCGCTTTCATCCCTTTCAGGTCGCGCGGCCAGGCTTCAGGGTTGCGGTTGCCCACGCCCCACTTGCCGGTCTGCTCCTTGGTGGCGAACAGCTCGAAGCGATGACCGGTCGGCACGGTGAAGGCGATGCGACGGCCGCAGTCTTTCAAATCGCCTGCGGCAATCTCTTCGGTGGCAACACCGGCCGCCTGCAGGTCAGCACTGAGACGATCAATAGTGGCTTCATCAAGGCATTTGAAACCGACGAAGTCCATACCCGGCTGATCAGCCTGACGCAGTACCAGGGAGTACTTGTCCACTTCGGTCCAGCCTTTGAGGTAGACACGGCCCTGAGCATCTCGGTCCATCTCGATCATGCCCAGCAGGTTAACGTAGTGGTTCAAAGCTTCATCCATATCCAGAACACGCAGCTGGATATGGCCGGGACGCATTACACCTTTTTTCATAGCCGTTTTCCTTATCGTTATTAGCTTGCTCGATCTGCCGTACCACAGCTGGTGGCGATTTCAGGCGGATCAGGTTCGATAGTCAGATCACTGCGGGCATACACCCGGCAGGCCAGCACAGTGCCTTCGGCTTCCTGTTCGGGAGACACCCAGGCTCTGCTCATGCGTTTGCTGAAATACTCACCCTTTAAAATCCGGATGCGGCATTTGCCGCAACCACCGCCACGACAACCCACGGGTATCAGTGCCTGCCCTGCCCGTTCCATGGCAACCAGCAGGCTCAGCTCCGAACTGGCGTTGAAGCAGGTCTGCTCATCCGCCAGCTCGATGCGATGACGTTGCGGTGTCTCCGGAGTCGATGCGTTATAGTTGTTATTCATGTTCAGACCTCACTTGATGTCTGATAATCCCGCCTCGGGGCCGGGGTTTCCACCGCCTTCGGTGGAAACATGAAATCCCGAAAGCGGGTGAAACTATCCCTGATTCGGGATCAGATCCGCTTGAACAGGGCCGAGCGGGTTTGCTCCTCAGCACCATCTGCAGCGGTTACAAAGCGCTCCATGTGGATATCCCGTTCGAACAGACGCCCCTGCATCAAGGCGGTGATCGCTGCATCAATCATCGGCGGCGGTCCGCACAGGTAAGCCTTGTGACCGCTGAAACGGTTGTCAAACCGGGCGATGGCCGCTTCATGCACAAAGCCCTTGAAGCCTTGCCATTGATCCTCGTCAAGCGGTTCATTCAAGGCCGGGATGTAATGGAAGTTATCGTGCTCACGATCCAGTGCTTCAAACAGTTCACGGTTGTACAGCTCACTGACGTTGCGTGCGCCCTGGAACAGATAGATTTGGCGCGTGTCGCCCGCTTCCAGCAGGTCCAGAATCATCGACTGGGGGCTGGAAAGTCCAGAACCACCGGCGATGAAAATCACGTCCTGATCATCGGACTTGCGCACAAAGAACTGACCGTAGGGGCCCGAAATATCCAGTGTATCGCCCACCTGCAGCTGCTCATGCAGCCAGGTTGTGCCGGCACCACCCTGCACCAGACGCACATGCAGCTCCACATGGCGGTCATCGCTAGGCTTGTTGGCAATCGAGAAGGCGCGAGTGCCTTCTACGCCCGGAATTTTCAGGTTGATGTACTGCCCCGCCTGAAACTCCATCGCGCTGCCCAGCTCGAAGGTGATGCCCTTGATGGTGGGTGACAGGTCGACTATGTCGGTGACGGTACCGACATAGTCCTGTACCGGATAGCCCATAAAATCGGGGTCGACATCGATGTCGGCTTCGATCACCAGATCGCTCTCCGGTGTGGCGCAGCAGACCAGTATCTTGCCCTCTTCACGCTCCATATCCATCAGCGCGAAGGGTGAGGCGTTGCCCAGATCGGCATCGCCTTCCAGTACCTGCACCTTGCAGGTGGCACAGGTACCATGACCACAGGCAAACGGCAGCCAGACCCCCTGACGCAGGGCAGCATCCAGAATGGTCTGCCCCTCGTCGACTTCGATCACATCACCGGTCGGTTCGACCCTGACTTCATAACTCATAACGCTCTCCTCAAACGCCCGCGCCCTTGTAACCCTTGAGATCAGGGGTTTGGAAGCGCAGCAGGGACTTGTGGCCGATACCCTGATCCTTGAGTGCCACATCCAGCTGCGGCTCAAACGGCTGGCCGTCGAGTAGCCAGGTGGCTGCAGACCAGTCGATCTTGGACCACTCCGGGTGCAGGCTAAAGGCTTCAGGCATCACCTCGTCGCGCAGCGCACGGAACGGCGTTTCGGGCGGCAACGGGTAAGCGAATGCGGCACAGAACATCAGGTGATGGTCCCAACCGACGTATACGATCTGGTTACCGTGAAAGTTTTCGAGACGGTCTTTTACGTCACCCTTGTAGTCGGGCGTAATGGCATGTACTGGCATTATTGTTATCCTCAAACTCGTGTAGATACACCGACTTGAGAAGCGGCTGCGTGTGCAGCACGCTTCTCAGTGTCCTCAGGCAACGCCCTTCCACTTCTTCCAGCGCTCTTCGTCCGGAGAGCCCTTGATATCCATGTTGTCGACGCCAACGTTCATCTGGTAGTAGTCACGCAGGATGTCTTCAACACCCGGACCACCACAGTTGCCCTGGAAGATCTGGTGTACCGGCAGCCAGGACTGAACAAATTTCTCCGGCTCGTCGTCAAAGATGTCCTTGCAGCCATCAGAGCAGAAGTGGTAACGATCACCGTTATAGACGGAGTCGCGGTAGCAGGTCTGACTCGGGTCATCCATCTCGGTGAACAGCATCGGGATCTGACAGGTGGTACACAGCTGAGGCAGCGCCTTGGTGTAGAAACGCTCACCGCGGGCTTCCATCTCTTTCGCCAGCTCCCAGCGCGGACGGTAGTATTTGTCGAACGTATCGGGGTACTTCTCGCTCAACCAGTCCAGCTCTTCATCAGTCGGAATCCAGGTGTGGAAGCCGGCCGCATGACCATGGGTATAGAAGGTCCACCAGGCCTGGTGCGAGATATGCTCTTTTTCCTTTTCGATCACATCGGCATATTTCGGCATGGTGATGCCGTAGCGAGCCAAATCCTTGAACAAAGCGCCACCGGCCTCCTCAAAGTACACTTCCCAGGCTTCTTTCCAGCTCATCACCTTGTTGGGCAGCATGTAGTCCATCATCATCGCCACGATGGTGAGCAGGCGGGTGCCGCGCCAGAACCACTTGTCGATCCATTTCTGTACGATCGGCACGTTGTCTTCATGCTGCTCCAGCAGGAACTTGATCACCTCAAGTCCGAGGGTCATGTGGCGCGCTTCGTCGGACTGGGCCGAGAAGCCGAAGGTTACGGTGGCCATATCGCCGTTGTAGGCTGCGCCGGACATGAAGGGTACAAACAGCAGGTTGGTCAGCACATATTCGAAGCTGAAACCGATTGCCACCATGAACTCGAACGGACCCGCTGCACGCGCATCGTTGAAGAACGATTTGGGTACAGACAGGTACCACACGCGGTCGTGCATGTGCGACCAGTCCTGCAGACCGTCAAAGAACTTGTTGTAGTGACTCATGGCGTGAACCTGAGTCTGGACGTGACGCAGTTCATCGATGGACTGCATCTGGCAGGCGACGCGAGCGCCAACACCGCCGAACTGGCGGCCGGTGTGAGCAAAGCCCTGGAACGCCTGATATTCCAGCGGTGAAACACCGGTCAGGAAGATTTTCAGTGCGTTGACGTAACGCGGATCGGAAATGTTGAGCTGGCCGTTATTCTGAGAAAATGCATCAAAAATGGCATACAGCTTTTTCTCTTTTTCAGCCTGATACTTCCAGTAGGAATCCATGGTCAAGCGGAAGGGATCTTCCCATTTGGACCAGTCGGTGATCTTGATCCCCTCGAACTCCTCGAACGGGAACGCCTTGTTGCGATCCTGATAGGAAAACTCCCAATCCAGGTCTCGGGTCAGCAGGCGATATTTGTCTTTGATGTTGAGTTTTTTGGCTGCCATCAGGGTTACCTTCTTGTTATGAGTTCCAGGTCAGGGTGATCTGATCGTCGTCTTCGTCGACGTTGCCACCGATCGTGATCAGGTTCAGGTGCAGTTCCTGCACGTCCCAGTCACGTCCCATTTTTTCTTCTACGGTTTCACGTTTCACCGCGAGATAGTTTTCGGCTTCGATGCGAATCATGGCCGGCATGTGAATCACGGTCGCTTCAGGATTGTCCTGCTCGATCGCTTCGACGATGTAGCGAGACTCATCGTTATCCTGCAGTGCGATATATACTTTGGACATGGGTCGTTTCCTTGTTGTTATTTGATGCCGGCCTTCGCGACCCGCTTATCCAGTTCTGCCAGCGACTGCGCCAGCGCCTCATCATTCAGCATGGCGGATGCGAGCGGTGCCAGGGCTTCTGCAGCCTTGCCACGCCACTTTTCGATCCACTGCGCCAGCAGCGCCTTGTTTTCATCGGACTCAGCCGCTGTCGTTTTCATCACGGCATCTACCCAGCGAGTTGTGTCCTTGTACCAGAGCTGCATAAACTCGGTGAGCATGGCGACATCCTGCGCGCCGTTGTCTGCCAGATACTGATCAAACTGGGCGTAGATCAGGTCGTACACCAGGGTGTCAACAACGAGGTTCTGAGCGACACTCACTTCAAACCAGTCTTCGGTTACCAGCATCTCTTCACACAACGCACGCAGTCCCTGCCAGATGTCGGCTTCCATCCATTGCTGCTTGGCCTCAGCCAGTGCATCGCCGCTGTTGCCGTCCAGTATCAAACCGATACGCGAGAGATACTGCGCGATGCCGAGCCGATCCATGCCATCAAACAGCAACGCCTGAGTGATCGCGGTACCGTAACCGTAAGCCGCTCCATACATGTTGTTCAGGTTGGCGGTGTGCTCAAGGTGACGCAGCGGCACCAGGTAGCGGATCACCTCGGCCTGGCGTTCTTCGCTCAGGTGGCGGGCAAGATCGCGCTTTTCAAAGAACGCGTAGTTACTCTCGGCGTTTTCCTGCATTTTGGCGCGCTGCTGCACGTAAGTGCCGTAGTAAAACTGTCGCGGGTCCTTGAGGGCGTACCAGTCAGCCATCTGGATGGCGGTACGGCGAGTATCATTCAGCTCAAGGTCCGGCTGCCACAGTGGGCGGTAGTGAAAGTTGATTTCAGACTGAAGGTCGTAGGTTGCTTCCTGATAGCGGGTAGCCGGCTTGTCGCCGAAACGGCGTTCTACGTTGGCATAGGTATTGCGAACCGGTTCCAGCGTGGCTGTTTTGATTTCAATGGTCATGGAACTCTTCCCAGCTGCAGTTGTTGTTATTCGGAATCACGATCGTGGTTGTGTGACATGAGCGTATCTTCGCCATAGCGCCATTTTTCCATTTCGGAATCGACTTCACGGATCTGATCTTCGGTCATGTGCACAACATCATTGGCGGCACAAAATTCGTCGAACGCGCCTTTTGGCATCACCAGTTCGACAAACAGGGAGGGGTCACCAATGGCAAAATCAAACTCGACGAAACGAGAACCGGGCTGGCTTCGCACCCGGATGAATTTGGTCAGGCGATCAAAAGCCGAGCGTTTCGGCAGATCATCATTTCGTGAGTGCAGTGTGAGTTTTGTCATTGTTGTCCTCAGCTCATCGGCGTATGCATTCGCTAATGAAGAGAGCAACAGCTGTGCCAGATTGGAAAAACGGCAGACACCTGACACTTAAAAAATGACCAACCCTTTGATTTAAATAAAATAAAAAGCTCAAATCAGATCGAAACATTATCGCAACAGTGCGTTGCAAAGATGGATTGATACCCTTGAAAAAATGCTCATTTCATAAAATTTCAGGATTTTTTTGATGAGATGATCAAATAAACGTTGATTTTGATGATAACCACACATAATACTTTAGTCGTAGTTTTTGTACTTTCTCTTTCAAATCCGCATGAAATTTCTCAACAATGAAAAAGGGCTGCAGGCCCACTCACAGAACATCGCTCACACCAAGCCGGTATAAAAACAACTATGGCAACCACACAAGAACTAGAGTTTCCCGGCAGCGGAGACTTGCTGTCACAGATCCGCTTTGAAAGCGACAAGGGCAAGATCTGGCTGAATGAACAGCGCATGCTGATGATCCATTCCAGTGTAATGGGCCTGCTGCGCAAGGAGCTGATCGACACCTTGGGCATCAATCGAGCCAAGGGTTTCCTGATGCGCTTTGGCTATCACTCGGGCTGGAAGGATGCCGAGCTGGTAGCCAAGGTCAGACCGGACATGTCGAAGGAGGATGCCTTCTTCGTCGGCCCCCAGCTGCATTGCATCAAAGGGATGGTTAACGTTAAACCCGTTGCGCTCAATATCGACATGGATAACGGCATTTTCCACGGAGAATTCGACTGGTTCGACTCATATGAAGCCGATGTCCACCTGCACGATTTTGGCCCGACAGACGAGCCCATCTGCTGGACATTAATCGGTTATGCCAGTGGCTATACCACCTATTTCATGGGTCAGCAGGTGATTTTCAAGGAGACCCAGTGCGTCGGCATGGGATACGATCACTGCCATATTGTCGGCAAACCCGCCGAAGAGTGGGATGATCAAGCTGAGCTGGAGCGCTACCTGTTACCTGACCCGATCGCCGAAGAGCTGTTTTCACTGCAGAGCCAGCTGAGTGATCTGCGCGACAACTTCCGCAGCTCTGATCAGAGTGAAGATCTGCTGTTCAATTCGGTGGGGCGTTCCGGCGCATTCAAGAATGTGTGCCAGTTGATTCGCCGCGCCTCTTCCAGTCGCGTCACGGTATTGCTGCAGGGCGAAACCGGCGTCGGCAAGGAGATCGTCGCCCGCGGTCTGCATCTCAGCTCAGACCGCGCCGACAAGGCGTTCGTGGCGGTCAACTGCGCCTGTATTCCGCCGGATCTGATCGAAGCCGAACTGTTCGGAGTTGAGAAGGGGGCCTTTACCGGTGCGGTTCAGTCCCGTGAAGGCAAGTTCGAGCGTGCACATGGCGGCACGATTTTTCTGGATGAGGTGATCGAGCTTTCGCCCCGCGCCCAGGCCAGTCTGTTGCGGGTACTGCAGGAAAGCGAAATGGAACGGGTGGGTGACACCCGCACCCGCCGCATCGATGTGCGCGTGGTGGCCGCCGCCAACGAAGATCTTGAGGAGGCGGTTCGCAACGGCAGGTTCCGCGCTGACCTGTTCTATCGGCTTAATGTGTATCCAGTACACATCCCGCCCCTGCGCGATCGTACCGAAGACATCCCACTGCTGATCGAGCATTTCCTGGAGAAATACCACACCCTTTACAACAAGCGCACGCTGGGTGTGTCCGACATGGCGATGCAGGCGCTGATGAACTACAAGTGGCCCGGTAATATCCGCGAGCTGGAAAACATGATCGAACGCGGCGTGATTCTGACCGACAACAATCACACCATCGATCTGGATGCATTTTTCCCCTCGCTATCGGAGCCGACGCATCCGCTTAACAGCATCAAGCGCAATGGAACCCTGGGGACCGAGCGCCAGCCACTTGAACGCCAGCCGCTGCAATCTGACAACGGGATGCTGCCGCAGGATCTGTTGTGCGATCAATTATTAAGTGAAGAGTTCAGCCTTGAGGCGATGGAAGAACAACTGATCCGTACCGCCATGGAACGGGTCGAGGGCAATGTTTCCAAGGCGGCACGCCTGTTGGGGATGACTCGCCCACAGCTGGCCTATCGATTGAAAAAACTGGACAGTGACTGAACACTGACCCCGATCCGGCAGGGATGCTATGATCGCTCGTTTCCAGCCTGCGTGATGAAACCACCGTGAACCTGATTCTGCTGTATACCTCTGACTTTATCAGTCCACACCATGTCCGCCTTGATGGCCGCCGCTTGCGTCATCTGCAGGAAGTGCACCGAGGACAGGTCGGTGAAAGCTTCCGTGTGGGGGTGCTCAATGGCCTGATCGGCCAGGGTACACTGACTCACTTGAGCGAGCACTGCGCCGAGCTTGAAGTGAAACTGGATCAGGCACCACCTCCAGCACTGCCCCTGCGACTGGTACTGGCATTGCCAAGACCGAAAATGCTCAAACGCTGTATCGAGACGATCGCTACCCTGGGGGTCAAGGAGCTGTGGCTGATCAACTCCTACCGCGTCGACAAAAGCTACTGGTCCACCCCCCTACTGCAAACAGAGCGCATGCGCGAACACCTGCTGCTGGGACTTGAGCAGGCCGGTGATACGCGCCTGCCACGGGTCGAAATCCGCAAACGATTCAAACCCTTTGTAGAGGATGAGCTGCCCGCGCTCGCCCGCAATACACGCGCACTGGTGGCACACCCCTACAACGCCGCCCCCTGCCCCGCCCCTCTGGACGAGCCGACCACTTTGGCTATTGGCCCCGAGGGCGGCTTTATCGCCTACGAGGTTGAAAAGCTGGAGCAGGCCGGCCTGCAACCCATTCACCTGGGCTCACGCATCCTGCGTGTGGAAACGGCTGTACCCGCTCTGCTGTCGCGCCTGTTTCCACTGCCCACATGATCTGCCTCAATAGTTGCCTCGTTCATCCAACTATATAATCTTTTAATCTGTAGCGAAAACAAGAATCAGATGCACTAGCATTGACTTGATCGCAAACAATGATAATAATTCGTATTAAGTTTTTAGCAACTGGAATATCGGCGATTGCCGCAACCGATGGAGATGTACATGAACGCGAAACACGCTCTTCTTGCTGGTCTGGCCTTTTCGACCTTCGGTGCTGTTGCACAGGCGGCCGATGAGGTCAACATTTACTCCTATCGTCAGGAGTTCCTGATCAAGCCCCTGCTGGAGGCCTTCACCGCCGAAACCGGTATCAAGGCCAATGTCATCTTCTCCAAAAGCGGACTGCTGGAGCGACTGGAACACGAAGGCGCCAACTCTCCCGCAGACGTCATTCTGACCTCGGATGTCGGCCCACTGCACGATGCGGTCGAGCGTGAACTGGTTGCGCCGATCAAGAGCAGCGTAATTGACGAAAACGTACCGGCTCAGTACCGCTCCAAGGATGACCTTTGGGTCGGCCTGACGGCACGCTCTCGCATCATCTACACATCAAAGGATCGTGTGGAGCCGGGTGAGATTCAGACCTATGAAGATCTGGCCGATCCGAAATGGAAAGGCCGTGTCTGCACCCGCAGCGGCAAGCACTCCTACAATCTTTCCCTGATCGGTTCCATCATTGAACACAAGGGTGAAGAGCAGGCCGAGCAGTGGCTCAGCGCCGTGAAGGATAATCTGGCACGCCACCCACAGGGCAATGATCGCGGTCAGGTCAAGGCGGTTATGGAAGGACAGTGCGATGTTGCACTGGGCAATACCTACTACTACGGCAAGATGCTGACCAACCAGGAAGAGCCGGAACAGGTCGAGTGGGCCAAGTCGGTTAATCTGCTGTTCCCGAACCAGGATGGTCGCGGTGCGCACATGAGCATCTCCGGTGCTGCGCTGGCCAAGCATGCGCCCAACCCTGAAGCTGCCGTCAAGCTGATCGAGTTCCTGACCAGCGAGCAGGCTCAGAAAATGTACGCGGAAGTAAACTACGAGTTCCCGGTACGTCCTGGCATCGAGTGGTCTGCCCTGCTCAAGGAGCACATGGGTGAATTCAAGGCTGACGAAGTCAACCTGGGTGATGTGGTCAAACACCGCGCAACGGCGTCACGACTGATCGACAAGGTCGGTTTTGACAACTGATTCGCGTCTGACAATCGACAGCTGCGACCTGAAACGGTAGTCTTCCCGGCTACCGTTTCTGTGCGTTCACCGTCCTATGTCTGAAACCGCTACCGCAACTGCCCCGCTGGTTGATACACGCAAGCCGCGCCGTTACATGCCCGGCTGGTATTCTGTTGCCTGGGGCAGCGCACTGCTGGTGATGCTGCCGGTTCTGGCCGTTCTGTGGCTGGCACTGTTTCCGACCGAAAACATCTGGCCCCACCTGGTCGATACCATACTGCCGGTTTACATCCGCTCTACCCTGCTGTTGCTGGCCGGTGTCGGCAGTCTGTCAGTCGTGATCGGCGTCAGCACCGCCTGGCTGGTGACCATGTGCCATTTCCCTGGCCGGCGCCTGTTTGAGTGGGCCCTGCTGCTGCCGTTCGCCATGCCCGCGTATGTGATCGCATACCTCTATACCGATCTGCTG
>Ga0209345_10001698_pt1 | contig 25813 bp, 28 predicted proteins | sample Cruoilmetagenom7_FD_187294 | JGI IMG/M metagenome (GOLD analysis project Ga0209345, IMG submission 187294) | Oil polluted marine microbial communities from Coal Oil Point, Santa Barbara, California, USA - Sample 7 (SPAdes) (version 2) | ecosystem: Environmental > Aquatic > Marine > Oil seeps ...
ATTTTGTCGATCATCGCAAACCCACGCCTTCTACATCCGAGGTAACACATGAATAATCTGTTTCTTCAGCTTCGCGATGCGCCTGTTTCTGCCTGGATCGGCATTTTGATCATCATCTTCTACACTGTCATCGCAATTGGTGCGCCGCTGTTTGCCCCTTACGCAGAAAGCGCCTCTGTGGGCGCGCAATATCAACCATGGACCGCCCCGCATTACCTCGGGACCGACATCTTGGGTCGAGATGTGTTGTCCCGCCTGATATATGGCGCACGCAATACTGTCGGCATTGCGCTGGCGACAACGGCGCTCGCCTTTACGCTTGGGGCGGTTTTCGGGCTTTTGGCCGCGACTATTGGCGGTTGGTTTGACGTGATCGCCTCGCGGGCGGTTGATGTCCTGATGGCGATCCCTCCGCTGATTTTCGCGCTGCTTATTCTCACAATTACAGGCACCTCTGTTGTCGCCCTGATCCTCGTCATCGCCGTGTTGGACAGTACGCGGGTCTTCCGCCTGTCGCGCGCCGTGGCACAGGGGATTTTGACGATGGATTATATCGAAGTCGCACGCATGCGCGGTGAGGGCCTGTTTTGGCTGATCCGCAAAGAGGTCCTACCCAATGCAGCTGCGCCCTTGATTGCGGAATTCGGCTTGCGGTTTTGTTTTGTGTTTCTGTTTATCTCCGCACTGTCCTTTCTTGGTCTTGGCATACAGCCCCCAACCGCTGATTGGGGTGGTATGGTGCGTGAAAGTGCAAAGCTGATCTCTTTTGCAAATTTCAGCACATGGCAAACCGCCACCTTTGGCCTTGCGCCTTTGCTTCCCGCCGGGGCCATCGCGTTGCTGACGATTGGCGTGAACCTTGTTGTGGATTGGGTTTTGCACATGTCATCCGGCCTGAAGGAATAAAACATGTCAGATATTTTGCTCGATATGAAAAATATCGCCATTGAGGGGCGCTCCGACAGGCAGTGGAAACCTATTATCAAAGGCGTCGATCTGAGCCTGAAGCGCGGTGAAATTCTGGGTCTGATAGGCGAAAGCGGCGCGGGTAAATCAACACTAGGATTGGCCGCGATGGGCTATACCAAAGGCGGTTGCCGGATAAGCGGCGGGCAAATCATGTTTGACGGCCAAGACCTGACCACTGCCTCGCGCAATGCATTGCGCAAGATGCGCGGCAAACGCATTGCTTATGTCGCGCAATCGGCGGCTTCGGCGTTCAATCCCGCTTTCAAACTTATCAATCAGTACTGCGAGGCCCCCGTTCAGCATGGCGTTATGTCGAAAGCCCAGGCGCAATCGGACGCGGTGGAGCTTTACCAAAAAATCCGCCTGCCAAATCCCGACACCATCGGATTTCGCTACCCGCATCAGGTATCTGGCGGCCAATTGCAAAGGGCGATGACGGCCATGGCCATGGCCTGCCGACCGGACCTGATCATTTTTGACGGACCGACAACAGCGCTGGATGTCACCACACAGATCGAGGTTCTGGCCGCAATCCGCGACATCGTGCGCGAATATAATACCGCCGCAATCTATATCACTCATGATCTTGCCGTCGTTGCGCAGATGGCCGACCAGATCAAGGTGTTGCTGCGCGGTGAAGAGGTTGAACAGGCCCCTGCCCGCGAAATGCTCGCCAATCCGCAGCAGGCCTACACCAAGTCATTATGGGCCGTGCGTGACTTTCGCCGAACACCCCGCCCCCCCAGAGAGGGCGGTGAGACCACGTTGCTCGACGTCGATAACATCTCAGCAGCCTATGGCCCGCACAAGGCATTGGATGGCGTGTCTCTGAGCATCAAGCGCGGCAGCACCGTCGCCGTTGTCGGGGAAAGCGGATCAGGAAAATCCACCCTTGCACGGGTGATCATGGGCTTGCTGCCACCCATTGAAGGCGAAATCAAATACGACGATGTGCCGCTCCAAAAAGTTGGCGCAAAACGGGCACGCGGGTTGCAGCGCCACCTTCAGATGATCCATCAAATGGCAGATACGGCGCTTAATCCCAAGCAGCGGATCAAAGATGTCATCGGCCGCCCCCTGACGTTTTTCCTCGGCCTGAAGGGGGCCGCGAAAGAGGCCCGTATCAGAGAACTGTTGACGTTGATCGAACTTGATCCCGACGATTTCATGAACCGCTTGCCATCCGAGCTGTCAGGTGGGCAAAAACAGCGTGTTTGTATCGCTCGCGCCTTGGCGGCGGAGCCCGATTTCATCATCTGCGACGAGGTTACTTCGGCATTGGACCAACTGGTCGCTGAGGGAATTTTGCGCTTGTTGGATCGCCTGCAACGAGAACTGGATTTGACCTATTTGTTTGTCACACATGATATTGCGACGGTCCGCTCTATCGCGGATGACGTCGTTGTCATGCAAAACGGAAAGATTGTTGAACAAGGCCCCAAGGACGAGATTTTCGCCCCCCCGCACGCCCCCTATACCGAACTTCTGCTTTCGTCGGTGCCGGAAATGGATCCTGACTGGCTGACGGACATTCTGGAAGAACGCATGACAGCAGAGCAAAGCCAATGAGCCTAAGGTTTGGAACAGTTCACTCGGCGCTCGACCTTCGCGCGGAAGGGAAACGCGCCGACGTTTTTGCCTTTACCCATTCAGACAACCGATACGGATTTTCATCCATTCAATCGCCCCTTGCCGTCATCTGTGGCGGTGAGGGCCCGACAGCCCTGGTGTGCGGCGGCAATCACGGCGATGAATACGAAGGCCAGATCATCGTGCGGCGGTTGTTCGAAATGCTTGAAGCCAGCGATCTGAACGGTCGCCTGATCCTTGCGCCCTCTTTGAACATGCCGGCGGTTCAATCCGTAAGCCGGACGTCGCCGCTCGATGGGGGCAACCTGAACCGTTCGTTCACTGGCCTGGCCTTTGCGGGAACAACCCAAGACATTGCCGGATTTGTAACCACACATCTTATATCAGAGGCCGATCTTGCGATCGACATTCATTCGGGTGGCAAAATCTCGAACTATCTGGATACTGCTTATTTTTGTCGTTCCGGCGATCCCACACAAAATGCCCAGACCCGTGAGCTCTCTTGCGTTATGGGTTTGCCCTATACGATGGTTGTGCCGGCCAGCGACACAAATGGCGATTTCGACAGTGAGGCACATGCCGTCGGCTGCGCGATGATTTCATGTGAACTGGGCGGAGATCCGCGATGGACAAGGTCATATCGGTACATGAGGCCGACATGGATTGTACCGTGCAATGCGGCGTCACCCGTCAAGCACTGAACGAACATCTGCGCGCGACCGGGTTGTTCTTTCCAGTCGATCTGGGCGCACATGCAACCTTGAGCGGGATGGCGGCGACGCGTGCCTCGGGTACGACGACAGTGCGCTATGGCTCTATGCGCGATCTTGTTCTGGGGCTCACCGTCGTTATGCCCGATGGTGAAATCATTCGTACCGGAAGCCGCGCCCGAAAATCATCTGCGGGTTACGATCTCACGCGCTTGTTTGTCGGGTCAGAAGGCACATTGGGTATCATAACGGAATTAAGCCTGCGCCTGTTTGGAATTCCGGAAGCGACACAAACCGCCATGTGTAGTTTCAACTCAATCGAAGATGCCACGCAAACGGTTGTGATGGCGTTGCAATGCAGCCTTGCGCTCAACCGGATAGAGCTGGCGGACACGCTGCAAATGCAAGCAATCAACCGATACTCCCACACGGCCCTCCCTGAATGCCCCACGCTTTGGGTGGAAATAACCGGATCCCCCGCAACGGTTGAGAATGATATGGCCACCTTTGAAGGCCTTGCAGAGACAGCACGGCAGATTGATCGCGCGACAACAACCGATGACACCACCCGCATCTGGCGGGTCCGACATGACGCTCTCTATGCAGCGCGGGCGTTGCGCCCCGGCATCAAAGGGATATCCACTGACGTTTGCGTGCCGATCTCACACCTGCCTGCCTGTGTCAGCGCAATCCAAAAGGTCATCGCAACGACCTCTATTCAAGCCCCCTTGGTGGGTCATGTCGGGGACGGGAATTTTCATCTTGTTCTGCTCTATGACCCAGATAATGAAACCGAAGTCCGCGAAGCGCACCACATCAATTCCAGTCTCGTTGAGATGGCGATTAAAATGGGCGGCACCTGCACCGGAGAACACGGCGTTGGCTTGGGGAAGAAACCCTATCTGCAAGCAGAGCACGGCCCCGTCCTTGGCGTCATGACCCGCATCAAAAAGGCCATCGACCCCGACAACATCATGAACCCCGGCAAAATTTTCGATCTTTAACAAATAGGACCTCCAATGCCTGCTTCCCTTCCAAGTGATCTGATCCGCAAAGAGGTGGCTCAACTTCCCATCTATAATTCAGGCCTCGCTATGGATCAGTTCAAGACAAGATACGGCGTTGATTGTCTGGCGAAACTTGACAGCAATGAAAGCCCCATGGGCCCCTCACCTTTGGCAATCAAGGCCATGCAGGACGCTGCAACGGGTGTCGGTCGTTACCCTGATGCGGCCAATACCGCGTTGCGCGATTTGATCGCCCGCTCGATGGGCACGCAGGCAGATCGAGTCATCGTCGGCAACGGGTCGGAAGACCTGATCGGTGCGCTTTTCCGGGCTGTCATCCGCCCTGAAGATGAAGTTGTCACAATCTGCCCCAGCTTCGGCCTTCACGAATTTGGCGCGCAGATGTTTGGAGCAACAGTCACCAAGGTCAATTTCAACGCGGATTGGTCCTTTACCATGGATGGCCTGCGTAAGGCATTACTTTCCAAGCCACGCGTTTTGATTTTCTCCTCTCCCAGCAACCCCGCAGGCCCCGCCATTTCGGAAACGGAATTCCGACAGGTGATCGCAGGTACCGACCCCGCCACCCTTATTTGTTTTGACGAGGCCTACGCCGAATTCATTGAAAGCAGAAAACGTTTCAACGCACTGGAAATATTGGACGAATCCGGAAAGCCTTCTATCATCTTGCGCACATTCTCGAAAGCCTACGGTTTGGCAGGTGCGCGTGCAGGCTACGGTATCGCAAGCAACCCACAGATCGTTGCAGCATTGATGAAAACGCGCAATCCGTTCGGCGTGAACGCCATGGCAGCCTGCGGCGCAGCTGAGGCTATTGGCGATCTGACGCACCTTGAGAAAACCGTCGGTCTCGCAACGAGGGAACGGGAAAGGGTTGCTGCGGCTTTAACCTCCAAGGGATACAAATGCGCCCCGTCTCAAACCAACTTTGTGTTCTTTGATACCGGTGCGCCGGCCAAAATTCTGGCTGAGAAACTGCGCGCCAAAGGCGTGTTGGTCAAAGCGTGGCTGGAAGAGCCTTTCGAAAACTGGGCGCGCGTCACCGTTGGTACACCTGCTGAAAACGATGTATTCTTGAATGCTTTGTAGGTGATTACCATGACACTTCCGAATTCTGATACTCCCCCCTATCGGCTCACGTCGCTAGGGGGCGGCAGGTGCTGACGCACGACACCTTCGGTGATTGCGTCTTTGGGCGTTGAGAAATACCCTCGGCCCCGAAATTGCCTCCCCCAATAAGCGCAGTGGGCTAATCGAGCCCGTCAAACGACGTGCTCCACTGGCCCTCAATCCGGATAAATCCCGACCGCCTTGATCAGGCTGCGCGGGTCAGGCAGGGTTCATCGGCTTCTATGAATGCGCGGTGCATGGCCTTGATGGCCGGTTGCAGCGCGTCGCGGTCGAGGATGAATTGAACATCGACATTGCGCGGCCCCTGGCTTGCCCCGATGGCCGAGAGGCCGGCATCGGCAATCGCGACCAATCCGCGTGTCAGCACCGACAGACCGCTCAGATCGCGCCCGATGACCGAGGCCATTGCCAGCGTCCGGGTGGAAATCTCTGCGGCGGGAAACGCCTTGGCGATATCCTTTTCGACCCGCCGCATCGTCTTGAGCGAGGAATCAAGGTAATGCGTGATGGTATTGGCGTTCGAGACCTTCGAGACGATCCGCACGCCATGGCGCGTCAGGATTTCAAGGATCATCGCGTCATAGCCTTTCACGCCAACCATGTCCTGTTCAAAGACTTCCAGCGACACGATATCAAGGCCGGTCACGATCTCGACCGCGGGCACATCGGCCGGCTGGTCGTCGATCAGGGTGCCGGAATCGTCGGGCTCAAACGCATTGGTGACCCGAAGCGGCACATCCGCCTGACGCAGGGTCTTGGCGGCTTGCGGGTGGATCGCCTCCATCCCCATATTCGAGAGCTGGTCGGCAACGTCGTAATTGGTGCGCCCAAGCTTGCACACAACGCCCTCGCCCACGATCTTGGGATCACAGGACGACAGGTGAAATTCCTTGTGAATGATCGCCTCGCGCGCGCCTGTCAGCGCGGCGAGCTTGGAAAATGTCACCTCGGAATAACCACGATCAAATTCACGCATCAACCCCTTGGCACATTGCGCATAGCCGGTGACGATCGGCATTTCGCTGTGCGGGTCGATATTGTTCATCGCCTTGGAAATACGCTCATCCAGGGTGACATCGCCCTCGTCGCGCCAGCCCGAGAGATCAACAAAGCGGGCGTTCACGCCTGCGCGGTGCAATAACAGCGTGGTGACAAAGGCCGAATGGGCCTCGCCAAGCCCTGACAAAAGCTCTCGGATCTGCAGCATATGCTCTGACAAGCGGAAATGGCCGTAGGTGCACAGCCGCTGTAGATCAATCAGACAGTTACGCGCGCCAAGGATACGTTCGGCGACAAAGGCGTCGGCCTGCTCGATATCGGCCGGATGGGTCAGCACCTCACGCTGTAGCTTGTGCATCGCATCCTCGACACGGGTCAGCGCCTCATGCCAGCCGTGGTCGGTATCGGCATTGGAAAACAGGGCATAAACGCCGGGCTCGCCCGTTTTCTTATGTTCGAGGAGCAGGTTCGTGATCCCGCCAAAGGCAGAGACCACGAACACGCGACCATACAGGTCGTCCCCCTCACGGGACCCGATAAACAGGGTATCCTTTAGCTCATTCACACGGGACATGGATGTCCCGCCGATTTTCTCGACAGTATGGGTCATAGTCTGTCTTGCCGGTTTAATCGGCAAGCTCCTCTGCTGGCGCGTAGGATCCGTCTTCGCGGTGTACTTCCGTACCCGTCACCGGCGGATTGAAGCAGCAGGCCATGTGCAACTCTTCTTCGGCGCGCAGGATGTGTTTGTCATGCAGGTTCAGGGCGTACATCACACCGGGCTTGATCTCATGGGTCTCGCCGGTGGCAATATCGGTGATCGAGCCTTTACCCTTCATGCAATAGACGCTTTCAAAGTGGTGCTTGTAGTGGAACGTATGTTCCGAGCCCGCTTCGAGAACAGTGATGTGGAACGAAAAGCCCATTCCGTCATCCGCCAGCAACATGCGCGTTGACGTCCATTTTGCATCGGCAATATGGCGGTCCGTGCCCTGTAGTTTGTTGAAATCCCGTACGATCATTTTGCTATCACTCCGCAGCCATTTTCATTTCATTTGTAACGTCGCTGGTCGCTTGCGCAAGGATATCAAAGCCTTCGCGCATGATCTCAGGCGAGGTGGTGAGCGGGGCGAGGTACTTGATGACTTCGTCGTTGGCCCCCGAGGTCTCGATCACAAGACCAAGGTCATAGGCCCTTGCGCAGATCGCAGCCGCCAGATCGCCCGAGCCGACATCTATGCCTTGCATCAGGCCCCTGCCCTTGAGGCTGGCGCCCTCGACAAGCCCGGCGATGTCGTTGAGCGCAGTGGTCAGCACAACAGCCTTGCCGGCAATCGCCTTTTCAAACTGGTCATCGGACCAGAATTTCTCCATCGCGACACGGGCCGTCACAAAGGCATGGGTATTGCCGCGGAACGTGCCGTTGTGCTCGGCCGGCTTCCAGATGTCATGCTCGGGTTTGATCAGCAAGGCCGCAAACGGCAGGCCGAAGCCCGACAGCGATTTTGCCTGGGTGATCATATCCGGCTTGATTTTCGCATTCTCGAAGGAAAAGTAGGTGCCCGCGCGCCCACAACCGGATTGAATATCATCGACGATCAGCAATGCGCCGTGCTTGCGGGCGATCTTTTCGATGCCCTGCATCCATGCATCCGAGGCGGCATTAAGCCCGCCCTCGCCCTGGATCGGCTCAAACACAAAGGCCGCCGGCGCGTCGATGCCCGACGACGTGTTCGATAGCATTGCGTCGATCAGCCCCAGCGTATCGACATCTTCGCCAAGTGAGCCCTCAAACGGCATATGGGTGACGTCAGTGAGCGAGCCGGTGCCTGCACCGCCGCGTTTGGACGCGTTGCCGGTCAGCGCCAGAGCGCCCATGGTCATGCCATGAAACCCGTTGGTAAAGGCGATCACATTGCGCCGACCGGTCACCTTGCGCGCCAGCTTGATCGCCGCCTCGACGGCGTTGGTGCCTGTCGGGCCGGTCATCATCACCTTGTAATCCATGCCGCGCGGGGCAAGGATGATCTCTTCAAACGCCTTGAGAAAGGCGCCTTTCGCATCGGTGTGAAAATCAAGCCCATGGGCAATGCCGTCGCCAGCGATATGATCCATCAGGGCGGCCTTCATGTCGGGATCATTATGCCCGTAGTTCAACGATGAACAGCCCGCCAGAAAGTCGATATAGCGGTTGCCGTCGACATCAAAAAGTTCAGAACCGCGCGCCTGTGTGAAGGTCGCCTTCATATTGCGGCAATAAGAGCGGGCCTCGCTCTCGCGGCGGTTATAGATAGATGTATTCTGTGCCATGTCTTTGGTCATGGGGTGTCCTTTCCCTTTTTGAGGGTACGTCGTGAGAGGGGGGTATTTTAAGCGACGCGCTTGAGCTTCATCCTGCGCGGCAGGGTGATGCTCACCATGTGTTCGGTGTCGTGGGCGCCGTCAAAATGCGCATCCTTCTTGAAGTGGGGCGCATCCGTCAACTCACCGCCAATGTCGTTGGCAAAGCTACGAAACAGTCCCCAGGAGGCGTCATTATCCTTGGTGATAGTGGTCTTGAGAGTCGTGGCATCCCTGGTCTCATCGCGATTGACGAGGTCCAGAAGCATGGTCTTGCCAAGGCCGATGCCGCGGGCATCGGCGCTCACGGCGACCTGCCAGACAAAAAAGGCGTCCTCACCCGGAATCATATGGCCCGATATCCAGCCAACGATCTCTCCGTCCAGTTCCGCGACCACGCAGGTATCGCTGAAATGGTCGGCCTGAATCAGATTGGCGTACATCGAGTTTTCATCAAGTGGCTTGCAGGCACGAATCAGCTCCCAGATTGCGGCGCCGTCACTTGCATCGGGCTTGCGCAGGTCTGGTTTAGACTTTGGGTCAGTATAGCTGTCTTTCGGCATTTGCTCGCGCCTTCCTTGATTGTTACGATTTCTAAAATAGTATAACCCCCAAATTACTTCAACAGTAAAACTACTTTTCCTCAGAAATGCGACATTATGCCGTTATAAGCGCATTATTGGCGACCTTTATTATTTCATTCAATAAATCATCGTGCTCGCATCAACTTTACAATTACGAAACACCTACGCAGGTATTTCACTGATTGAAGGATTTCGAGGCTTCGTGCAAAGATAGGTCATGACAGAAAAATCATACGACCGTACCGACGAAAGCCTGATCGCCCTGCGACGCATCCTGCGCGCGACCGAGCTTTATGCGCGCGATCTTGCGCAGGCCGTGGGGGTGACACCGGCACAGCTTCGGGTCATGCAGATCGTCGACGACAAGACCAGCGCCACACCCAAGACCCTGGCCAAGCAGATGAGCGTGAGCCAGGCGACGATCACGACATTGGTCGACAAGCTGGTGGCGCGCGGCATGGTCAAACGGGAAGCCTCCGAGCTTGACCGCCGCCAGATCAACGTCTTGATGACCGACCTTGGCCATAGCACGCTTGAAAAGGCGCCTGATGCGCTTCAGCAACGCTATGTCCGCGCCTTTGCCGGGCTTGCGGATTGGGAGCAGGCGCAACTTGTGTCGTCGCTTGAACGCGTCGCGGACATGCTGGATGCGCAAAATATCGACGCCTCCCCTGTCCTCTCGTCAGGTGAGCTTGGATTGGGCAAAAAGCTCTGAGCAAATCCGTGGCGCGAGAGCCCCCCACCCGCGCACAGCACTGGTACCGGCACTGGCAGCGCGAGACCTTCGACGCTGGACACCTAAACCAAACAGTTTATATTTTGCTGTGAAGAGACCGCGAGAAAAGGCAAGAGCATGAAGCTGTCCGTCAATGGCACCGAGCATGAGATCAACGACCTGGAACCCGACATGCCGCTTTTGTGGGTCTTGCGGGATGAATTGGGCCTGAGAGGGCCGAAATACGGCTGTGGCATCGCGCAATGCGGTGCCTGCACGGTGCATATCGACGGCGAGGCGGTGCGATCCTGTCAGGTGCCCGCAGGCGATGTCTGGGGCGCGATCACCACCATCGAGGGGCTTGGCACGCCCGAGGCCCCGCACCCGGTTCAGGCCGCCTGGATCGCGCATCAGGTCGCGCAATGCGGCTATTGCCAGTCGGGCCAGATGATGCAGGCCGCCAGCCTGCTGGCCGAGACCCCAACCCCGAGCGACGCCGAGATCGACGACGCAATGTCGGGCAACCTATGCCGCTGTGGCACCTACCCGCGCATCCGCGAGGCGGTCAAGACCGCCGCCGCCAAGCTGAGCGAGGGATAAGCCATGGGACGCCTCAAAACCATCGCCCGGCGCACTTTCCTGATTGGCTCTGCGGCCATTGCCGGGGGCGTCGCCTTTGGTGTCTATAAATACAAGACCCCGCATGACAATCCGCTGCTCAATGATCTGCCCGAGGGTGCGGCGGCGCTGACGCCCTATGTGCTGATCACCGCGCAGAGCATCACCCTGATCACCCCGCGCGCCGACAAGGGCCAGGGCGCGATTTCGGTTCAGGCGGCGCTTATCGCCGAAGAGCTTGATGTCGAGCTTGACCAGATCAGGACCGATCCCGGCGCGCCAAGCCCGGCCTATTACAACACCGCGCTCGCGGGCGATGCGGTGCCGTTCCGCTCGACCGACGACAGCCTTCTTGCGACGACCACGCGCTCTGTGATGGATGCGCCGATCAAGTTTCTCGGGTTGCAAATCACTGGCGGCTCAACCACCGTGCCCGATGGTTATGACAAGCTGCGCATGGCCGGGGCGGTGGCGCGCGAAACGCTCAAGGCGGCAGCGGCACAGATCCACGGGCTTGACGTGGCCGCCTTGATCACCGAGCGCGGCGCGGTGATCCTGCCGGATGGCACGCGCGTGCCCTATCAGGCGCTCGCCAGCACCGCCGCCGCGCTTGATCCGGTGCAAGACGTGACCCTGCGCGCGCCCGATCAGTGGCGCCTGCTTGGCAAGCCGATGCAACGCGTTGATATCGTGGCGAAATCCACTGGCACGCAGAACTATGGCATCGACCAATCCCCGCCCGGCATGCTGCACGGCGCGATCCGGCTCAACCCGGCGCAGGGCGGCGAGATGCTTGGTTTTGACGCCACCGAGGCCGAGAAAATGCGCGGCGTGGTCAAGATCGTGCCCTTGCCCGGCGGCATCGGCGTGATCGCCGATAACACCTGGCGCGCGTTTCAGGCCGCCTTGGCGGTGGATGTCGAGTGGGGCCCCGCGCCCTACCCCGCTGACATGGCGGGTCATTGGAGCGCGCTCAGCGAGAGCTTCACGCCCGATCAGCAGGACAGCCGGTTTCGCAACGTCGGTGATGTTGACGCGGCTTTGGCCGAGGACAGCGACCTTGCCGTTGAATATCGCGCGCCCTACCTTGCGCATGCCCCGTTGGAACCGATCAATGCCACGGTTGTTGTCGCCGAGGGCCGGGTTGACGTCTGGACCGGCACGCAGATCCCGCGTTTCGTTCAGAAAAACGTCGCGCGCATCGCGGGTATTGAGACGGAGAACGTGCATATTCACGCCCTGATGATCGGCGGAAGCTTCGGCCACCGCCTTGAGGATGACGTGGTGCGCCATGCCACCAGGCTGGCGATGGCGATGCCCGGCACGCCCATCAAGCTCACCTATTCGCGCGAAGAGGACATGACCCATGACTATCCGCGCCAGATCGCCATGGCGCGCGGCCGGGGCCGGGTCAAGGGCGGACAGGTCGAGAGTTTTGACCTTGGCATCGCCATGCCCTCGGTCATGACCTCGCAGATGGGCCGCCAAGGCCTGCCGGTGCCGGGGCCAGATCTTCAGATCGTGGCCGGCGCCTGGGATCAGCCCTTTGACATCCCCAATTACCGCGTCACCGGATATCGCGCGCCGGAATTGGCGCCGATCAGTTCGTGGCGCTCGGTCGGAGCCTCGTCAAACGGGTTTTTCCACGATTGTCTGCTTGATGAGCTGATCCATGCGGCGGGGGCCGATCCCTTGGCCGAACGGCTGCGCCTGTGCAATCATACCCCCTCACGCAAGGTGCTTGAGGCAGTTGGCGAAATGTCGAACTGGGGTGGTACACCTGGGCCGCGGCGTGGGCGCGGTGTTGCCTTTTGCCTGTCCTTCGGGGTGCCCTGCGCGCAGGTGATCGAGGTGAGCGATACCGATGCCGGGATCAGGATCGACCGGGTTTATGTCGCCGCCGATGTCGGGCGTATCCTTGATCCGGTCAATTTCGAAGGGCTTGTCAAAGGCGGTGTGATCTTTGGCCTTGGCCATGCAATGAATTGCGAGATCACCTATTCGAATGGCGCCGCCGAGCAGGAGAATTTCGACAGCTTTCCCGGCATGCGGCTATATCAATGCCCCGAGATCGTGGTGCGCGGCCTTGAGAACGCCGACAATATCCGTGGCATCGGCGAGCCGCCGGTGCCCCCCGCCGCGCCTGCCCTGGCCAATGCGATCTTTGCCGCCACCGGCACGCGGCTGCGCGAAATGCCATTCAACAGGTTTGTCGATTTTGCCTGACGCGCGCGCGCCCTCTTGCAGTGGCGCGCGCGCAATGCTTGAACTGGGGCCATGCTTCACCTGATCACAACCCTTGGCCTGCTCGGCCTCTCGGCCGCCTCTGGCGGGCTGGCGCAGATCATCGGCGTGCCCTTGCCTTTCATGCTTGGGCCGCTGGCGGTTTCGGCCCTTGTGGCGACGGTGCTACCGCATCGCCTGCCTGTGGGCTATGGGTTTCCAAAGCATCTTCGGCTGGCGTTCATTGCCATTATCGGGCTGATGATCGGGGCGCAGGTGACACCGGCGCTGTTCACCGAAGCGCATGATTTCATCTATAGTTTTGCCGCGCTGACGGTGTTTGTCGCGCTCGCGCATGGCATGGGCTATGCCATTTTTCGGCGTTTGGGCGGCTATGATCCGGTGACCGCCTTTTACGCCAGCACGCCCGGCGGGTTATACGAATCCATCGCCCTCGGCGAGGCGGCGGGCGCGGATATGACCCGGCTGATGTTGCAACAATTCCTGCGTGTCATCGTGGTGGTGACGGCGGTGCCGATCGGCCTGTCGCTCTGGCTTGGCGCCCCGGTCGGAAGCTCTGCAGGCATGACACTGGCGCGCGCCGATGTGCCCTGGTCCGATCTGCCGGCGATCGCGATTGCCGGGCTGGCGGGGCTTGGGCTTGGGCATCTGCTGCGCCTGCCCGCCGGGCAGTTGACCGGGCCGATGGCGCTTGCGGCGGTGCTGTCGCTGACCGGGGTGATTGGCCTCGATATCCCGCAATGGCTGGTGAATATGGCGCAGATGGTGCTTGGTACGGCGCTTGGCATGCGCTTTACCGGGCTAAACCCCGCGATGATTCTGCGCGGCGCGGGCCTGTCGGTCGTGTCGGTGGCGATGATGCTGGCGCTTGGCGGCGGCTTTGCCTTTGTGCTGCACCGGATCACCGCAGAGCCGGTCGATGTTCTGCTGATCAGCTTTGCGCCCGGCGGGGTGACCGAAATGGCGCTTGTCGCACTTAGCCTCAATGCCAATCCCGCCTTTGTCACGCTACACCATATCTATCGCATCCTGCTCACGGTGCTGGGGCTTGGGCTGATCACGCGCCTGCGCGAACGCCGCCTTTGACAGGGGCGCGCGCAAGCGTTATCTGAACATATGTTCATTTACTGAAGGGAAACCGCCATGCGCATTCAGGACACAGCCGCAATCATCACTGGCGGGGCCTCTGGCCTTGGCGAGGCCACCGCACGCCACTTTGCCGAGATGGGCGCTCAGGTGACGCTGTTTGATCGCGACGGCGAGCGCGGTCGCGCCGTCGCCGCCGACATCGGCGCCACTTTCGTTGAAACCGATGTCACCGACGAGGCTTCGGTAAGTGCGGCCATTGCCGCCGCAAAGGCCGCCATGGGCAAGATCACCGCCGCCGTGAACTGTGCCGGGATCGCCATCGGCGAAAAGACCCTTGGCCGCGACGGGCCGCACAGCCTCTCGGCGTTCAAACGCACCATCGACATCAACCTTGTGGGCACCTTCAACGTCGCCCGCCTTGCCGCCGCCGAAATCGCCCAGAACATAGCCGCCCCCGATGGCGCGCGCGGCGTGATCATCAACACCGCCTCGGTTGCGGCGTTTGACGGCCAAAAAGGCCAGGCGGCCTATGCGGCCTCAAAGGGCGGGATTGTCGGGCTGTCGCTGCCGATGGCGCGCGATCTGGCGCGTGACGGCATCCGGGTGATGGCGATTGCGCCGGGGATTTTCCTCACGCCGATGCTCAAGGGCCTGCCGCAAGAGGTACAGGACGGCCTCGCGCAGGATGTCACCTGCCCCAAGCGGCTAGGCGATCCGGCGGAATATGCCGCGCTTGCCCGGTTTATCGTCGAATGCGGCTATCTCAATGGCGAGGTGATCCGGCTGGATGGTGCATTGCGGATGCAATAAGTCGGCTCAACTGGCCCCTTCGGTTTCGATTTTAAGCTCGTGACCACAATGCTTGCAGTGGATCGCATCCGGGTCATGGCGCGTCAGCCCGCAATCGGGGCATTTATAGCGCACCTTGGCGGGCGTGAAAATCGCCTTGGCCAACCCCAGGAACAACGCTACCCCGACTACCATGATTGCCACCGACAAAAGCCGCCCAAGGCCGCTTGTCATGGTGATATCGCCAAATCCGGTCGTCGTCAGCGTGGCGACGGTGTAATAGAGCGCGTCGACATAGGTCTCAAGGCCCGGCTCTTGACCGCCACGCAGAATGAACACCACCGCCGTCATCGTGAAGATAAAGACCAACAGGTTGATCAAGGCGACGATGGTATCCTCGCGTTGGCGAAAGAAGGCTGAATCGCGGCGCAGATCGCGCAACAGATGATAGGAATGCACAAGCCGCAGCGCCCGCAACAGCCGCAGCATCGCTAGCTCCTGCCCCAGGAACGGCGTCGCAATCAGCGAGGCCAGAACGACGAAATCCACGATCACGTAAATCTGGCGCAGGTGGCGTATCTTGTTGGGCGCAATCCAGAACCGACAGATCATATCGGCCAGCACCAGAATCGCCACCACCGCATCTATCGCCAGCAGCCCCGGCGTGAACGCCATGGTGGCCGTGGCCAGAAAAAACAGGATCGTGGCCGCGTCAAAGATCAACAACGCATAGCGGAACCGCGTGGCGCGCTTGCTGCGGCCTTCATAAAGCAGGCGAATCCTGTCTTTCATCTGCACGGGCTCCTGTTTCGGTCTGTTCCGTTTCAAGAGCTAGGGAATCTACGCGAAAATCAACCCTCTGCCTCGGCCTTTTCAGCCAGGGCAAGCCATTCTTCCTCGGCCTCTGCCAATGTTGTCTGGCGTGTGGTCAAGGCCTCGGTCGCCTTTTTGAACTTGATCGGCTCGCGGGTGAACAACTCGGCATCGGCCAAAAGCTCTTCCAGCTTGGCGATCTCGGCCTGAAGCCGCTCCATCACGGCGGGCAATTCTTCAAGGCGGTGCTTTTCGGTGAAGGACAGTTGCGGTTTGGTGGCTTTCTCTTGCTTTAACTCTGGCTTGTTCTGCCTTGATTTATCGCGACTTTTATCCGCACTCCCTGATGCGCCGGCATTGCGCTGTGCGCGATAATCGCTCCACCCGCCGGCATAGGCGGTGGCGCGCCCGTCGCCCTCCATCGCGATGGTGGTGGTGGCGACGCGATCAAGAAAATCGCGGTCGTGGCTGACCAGCAGAACGGTGCCATCATAATCGTCAAGCAATTCCTGCAACAGGTCCAGCGTTTCGATATCAAGGTCGTTGGTCGGCTCATCGAGCACCAGAAGATTACTTTCCCGCGCCATCAGCTTGGCCAGCAAAAGCCGGGCTTTTTCGCCCCCCGAGAGGGACTTGACCGGCGCGCGGACCTGGCGTTCGTCAAACAGGAAATCCTTGAGATAGCTGACCACATGGCGCGGCACACCGCGCACCATGATCTGATCCGCCTGGCCCGAAACCCGCATATCGGCATCACCGGTCAGGCTCTCCCAGAGCGACATTTCTGGGTGCAGCTGTGCGCGGGCCTGATCAAAGACGGCGGGCACAAGGTTGGTGCCTGTGGTCACCGTCCCCTCATCGGGCTCGATCTCTTTCAGCAGCATTTTCAAAAGTGTTGTCTTGCCCACACCATTGGGGCCGACAAAGGCCACGCGGTCGCGGCGCTGGATCTTTATGCTGAAATCTTTCAGGATGAGCTTATCGCCGTATCCTTTTGAAATATTTATCGCTTCTATCACCTTGCGACCCGAAGACGGCCCCGCCTCAAGCGCCATTGCGGCAGTGCCCTGACGTTTGATCTGACTGGAGCGTTCGGCGCGCAGGTCTTGCAGGGCGCGCACCCGGCCCTGATTGCGCTTGCGCCGGGCGCTGATTCCCTCGACGGCCCAACGGGCCTCGGACTTGATCTTGCGATCAAGCTTGTGGCGCTGCATGTCCTCATCTTCCCAAACCTTGTCACGCCAGGCCTCGAAATGCTCGAATCCGGTTTCCTGACGGCGTGTCATTCCCCTGTCAATCCAGAGGGTTGCACGCGTAAGTTCACGCAAGAAGGCGCGGTCGTGGCTGATCAGGACAAAGCCCTTGCGGGTCTGCTTGAGCTCGGCTTCAAGCCAGCCGATCGCCTCGATATCAAGATGGTTGGTCGGCTCGTCGAGCAGCATGAGATCCGGCGCCTCGGCCATCAGCTTGGCCAGGGCGGCGCGCCGCCGCTCGCCGCCCGAGGCGGTGGCAACCGGGCGGTCGGGGTCGAATTTCAAGCCTTCGCCCGCCATCTCGACACGGTACATCTCGGAGCTGTCCAACTCGCTGACGGCATAGTCGCCAAGCGTGGTAAAGCCTTTCATATCAGGCTCTTGCTCCATATACCCAACGCTGATGCCCGGGGTCACGACCCGCACGCCCCTGTCGGGTTCAACCAGCCCCGCCATCACCTTGAGAAGGGTGGATTTGCCAGAGCCGTTGCGCCCGACAAGCGCCACACGGTCGCCGGGTTGAACCACAAGCGAAAGGTCATGAAATATCGGCTCACCCCCAAAGGTAAGCGAGATATCGGTGAGCTGAAGAAGAGGTGCGCGTGCCATGAGTGCGGGCTATCTCGGGGCCTCGGGGGCGTCAAGCGAAAGGCGGAGGTCGGCGCGCTTTGTGCGCCGAGCGCGCCCTAGGTCGCGGCAAGCGCGCGCAAAAGCCGCTTGCGCATCGGCGGAATCGCCTTGATTTCAACCCCGGTGAAGACATGAAGCGTATTCATCCGCGCATCGACAACCGCGTGATCGCTCACCCACCCGCCCATTGCCAGATAGCTGCGCAGCAAAGGCGGCATATGTCGCAGCGCCTGTTTGGGGTCGGGTTCATGCCCGCCGAGCCCCTCGCAAAAGCGGAACACGCCGGGCGCGCCCACCCGAGGGCGCCACACCTCGGGCGCAAGGTGGCGATCGCGCAGCAAGGCAAGGCTGTCGCGGTAAGGCGCGGGATCGGTGCCCTGAAAGGATGAACAGCCAAACAGCATCTCAACCCCGGTGCGATCCACATGGCGCGTCATCGCCGCCCAGGCATGGCGCAGGATATCGGGATCCTGCACCCCCGGGAGGCTGCAAAAGCGCCCCAGCTCTGCCATTGGCCCGACAAACCTGGAAAGCTTTGCCAAATCATAGAATTGCGCGGCATAGCTCAGGTTGATTTCGACGCCGCTCGACAGCGGTAACATCCGAAAACAACCGACAAGCCGCCCGCCGCTCTGCTCTTCGATCAGGAAATGGGTGCAAAGCGGATCAAACGCATCGCAATCCAGATCGGCCTCAACCACCGGGGCAAAGGCCAGATGGCGCAGGCGCTGTGCAGCACGGATATCGCGGCCATCCTGCGCCACGCGCACCCGGTATCTTGTGCTTTGAGAATGCGCCATGATCCCACCCATTAAGGCCAGTTTGATCCTCGTCAGGTACGAGGCATAGCACAAGCAGTTACCGCATTCTCATGCCGTTCCGCGGTCAGTTCAAACCGTCAAGCGGGTTGATATTGCCGATATTGCCGAGCATCTGACGCAAGAAGCCGTTGCTGATCACCGACGAATCGGTCACCCGGCGCGACAGCGGCACAATGTTGCCATCCTCAAGGCCAAAGCGCTCGATATTGGCAATCGTGTCATCCTCGTTGAACGAAATCGCCAGGATCTGACGCTCGACCACCTCGGGGCGGAACATGCCAAATTCGCGCACGCGGCTGCGGACGTAATAGTAATTTCCATCCCCCAGCATCCCCGAAAGAGACGGCGGCCCAACCGTATCGTCCACCGTGGCACGGGTATCGACGCCCACGACAAGGTTTTGCATATCCTCGTCAAGCGGCGCATAGCCATGGTTTCTGTAGGTCGCCGAACAGGCGGTCACAACGATAAGACAGCAAAGCGCCATGGCGCTGACCACCCGGTTTCTGATAGCTGTCATCTCTGCCCTCTTGTCTTGGCCTAACGCGGCTTTTATCCCGCTTACAACAAGGTGGTGCAATGGTTCAAGAAAGGAAGCAAGGGTGACTATGTCGCAAACGCCTCGAAAACAAAGTGTGCTGCGTGTCTCTGACCTCTCGATCAAGCGGCCCGTGGCGTTTGATCTGGCCCCGGACAAGGCCGAAATGGCGCTTATCGCAAAAGAGCTGGACCTGTCGGCGCTGCGCAAGCTGCGCTTTCGTGGCACCTTGACGGCCGAGGGGCGCAGCGACTGGCTGCTGCTTGCCGATCTTGGCGCCACGGTGGTGCAGCCCTGCGTTGTCACGCTCGATCCGGTCACAAGCCGGATTGATGAAAAGATCACCCGCCGTTTCCTGGCAGAACTGCAAGAGCCCGAGGTCGCCCCCGGCGATGAGGTGGAAATGCCCGAGGATGACACGATCGAACCGCTTGGCAACGAAATCGACCTCAATCGCGTGATGATCGAGGCGCTTGCGCTCTCGCTGCCGGATTACCCGCGCAGCGACGGCGCCGAACTCGGCCAGATCACCGTGGCCGAGGATGGCATTACCCCGCTTGAGGATGAAGACACCAAACCCTTTGCCGGGTTGGCCGCGCTGCGCGACAAAATGGAAAACGGCGAATAGCACCAAGAATCGCTTGCTCCGGCAACAAATCGCTGTATTTTCGCGCTCTCATCGGAATTTAGGGTTGAACCGGCGGCTCGTAACAGACTATGAGCCGCGAACACTCGTGAAACAGGGCCGGATCGGCCCACAGGAATTGAGGTTGAGACATGGCTGTCCAACAGAACAAAGTATCGAAATCACGCCGCAACAACCGTCGCGCACATGACGCATTGGTTGCAGGCAACCCCAACGAATGCCCCAACTGTGGCGAGCTCAAGCGCCCGCACCACGTTTGCGCATCCTGCGGCCACTATGCCGACCGCGAAGTCGTGGCCATGGCCGACGAAATCGATCTGGATGACGACGCGGCGTAAGCGATAAAAAGGCGAATTGCTGCATGACCGCTCGCAGGGATCAATCCAAGGCGGGTGCAGGGCGCACCATCATCTCGGTTGACGCTATGGGCGGCGATCAGGGGTCGGCGACCGTTGTCGCCGGTATTGCCGATTCTGCCAAACGCAATCCCGATATCGGCTTTATCCTGCACGGTCCCAAGGACGACCTCGAACACCTTATTGCCAAGCGCAAAGGGTTGGCCGCGCGTGTCGAGATACGCGACGCGCCCGAAGTCGTCACGATGGAAGACAAGCCTGCGCATGCTGTGCGCCGTGGCCGCGAGACATCGATGTGGTCGGCGCTTGAATGTGTGCGCGCGGGCGAGGCGACGGTTTGCGTATCCTGCGGCAATACCGGGGCTTTGATGCTGATGTCGGTCCTGCGGCTGCGCAAGCTGCCCGGTATCTACCGGCCTGCGATTGCGGTCATGTGGCCCTCGCAGAATCCGCAGTCGTTCAACATCATGCTTGATGGCGGGGCCGATATTCGCGCCGATGCCAAGGATCTCATGCAATACGCGCTGATGGGGGCCTCTTATGCCCGTAACGGCTTTGGCCTTGCCAGGCCGCGGATCGGGCTTTTGAATGTCGGCACCGAAGAACACAAGGGGCGCACCGAGCTGAAAGAGGCCTATGACCTTATCGCGGCCAATGCCCGCACGTCGGAGTTCGAATTTATCGGCTTTGTCGAGGGGCGCGACCTTCCCGGCACCGCCTGTGACGTGATTGTCACCGACGGTTTTACCGGCAATGTGGCCCTCAAGACCGGCGAAGGTATCGCAAAGCTGTTTGCCGATCTGATGCGCGAGGCGTTTGCCCATTCCCTGCTGTCGCGGCTGGCCGCTGTGGTCGCCTACCCTGTCCTGCAACGTCTGAAAAAGCGGATCGACCCGCGGCGCGCCAATGGCGGCGTGTTTCTTGGGCTGAACGGCACGGTTGTGAAATCGCATGGTGCGGCGGATGCGACCGGCGTGTCCTCGGCGATCAAGCTGGCGTTTGAACTTGCGCAATCAGGGTTTTCCGAAAGGCTTGCGGCGCGGGTTGCATCTGCGGCCTCTCTGGATCAGGATGCGCCCTCGGATAATGTAATCGACGGTGAGACTGAATGACTTTACGTGCCGTTGTGGAAGGGGTCGGGCATTACCTGCCGGATCGTATTGTTCCCAACTCGGAATTTGAAAAGACCCTCGACACAACGGATGAATGGATTCGCACCCGATCAGGCATCGAGCGGCGACGCTTTGCCGCCGAAGGCCAGACCACGTCCGATCTGGCGGTGCGCGCCGCGCGCGCCGCGCTTGAGCACGCCGGGCTTACCGCTGATGACATCGACGGCATCATCGTGGCCACCTCGACCCCCGATCTGACCTTTCCCTCGGTCGCCACCATGGTGCAAAAAGAGCTTGGCATGACGCGCGGCTTTGGCTTTGACGTTCAGGCGGTCTGCGCCGGTTTCATCTATGCGCTGGCCAATGCCAACGCCCTGTTGATCGCCGGTCAGGCCAAGCGCCTTCTGGTGATCGGCGCCGAGACCTTCAGCCGGATCATGGATTGGACCGACCGCTCGACCTGTGTGCTGTTCGGTGATGGCGCCGGCGCGCTTGTGCTCGGGCTTCAGGACGGCACCGGCAGCAATGCTGATCGCGGGATTCTGTCGGCTGATCTCAATTCCGACGGGCGCTATCGCGACATGCTTTACGTCGATGGCGGTGTGTCCTCGACCGGCGATTCGGGCAAGCTGCGCATGCAGGGCAATCCGCTGTTCCGTCAGGCCGTGGAAAAGCTGACCTCGACCGCCGAAACCGCGCTTGCCAAAGTCGGGCTGAGCGGCAGCGATGTCGATTGGATCGTTCCGCATCAGGCCAACATTCGCATCATCCAGGGCACCGCCAAAAAGATGGGTCTGCCGATGGATCGGGTGATCGTCACGGTGCAGGATCACGGCAACACCTCGGCGGCCTCGATCCCTCTGGCGCTGTCGGTGGGGGTGGAGAGCGGCAAGATCAGGCAAGGCGATCTCGTGCTCTCAGAGGCGATTGGCGGCGGTCTGGCGTGGGGCTCGGTGCTTCTGCGCCTGTAAATCACCGAAAATGCGCAAAAAAGCGCGCTTTAACCCCGCTGTATAAGTCGTTGACATTGACTCGGAAAATCCTTCGGCCCTAAGGTTGCTCAAAAACAGGGGGGACCTGATGACTGATAAGACATTGACGCGCATGGATTTGAGTGAGGCCATTTTCCGAGAGGTCGGCCTGTCACGCAACGACGCATCACAGCTTGTCGAAAGCGTGCTTGATCACATGTCGGACGCTCTGGTGAGCGGCGAGCAAGTCAAGATTTCGTCCTTTGGCACATTTTCCGTGCGTGACAAGACGGCCCGCGTTGGCCGCAATCCCAAGACCGGTGAAGAAGTTCCGATCAACCCCCGCCGGGTTCTCACCTTCCGCCCGTCGCACCTGATGAAAGATCGCGTCGCGGCCGGCAACAAAAGCTGAGGGGCACAGAGCCGATGGCAAAATCCGCCGACGCCTTTCGCACGATCAGTGAAGTTGCCGAATGGCTGGAGGTTCCGGCGCATGTGCTGCGGTTCTGGGAAAGCAAGTTTTCGCAGATCAAGCCGGTCAAGCGCGCGGGCGGCCGCCGCTATTACCGCCCCGCCGACATGCTTTTGCTGGGCGGGATCAAGGCGTTGCTGCACGATGAGGGCATGACCATCAAGGGCGCTCAAAAGCTGTTGCGCGAACAGGGGGTGCGCCATGTCTCGGATCTGTCGCAGCCCTTGGATGAGGTGACCAAAGGCGAAGCCAGCAATATCGCGCTCAACGTGGCACCAGAGCGGTCTGAACCTGCCAAAGTGCTGAATTTCGAACGCGGGGGCAATGCGCCGCCTGCCACACCCGCCCCGGCACCGCCTGAAATCCCCGACGCCCCGGAAGACCAGACCGCAGCGACCGCCGAAGCAGAGCATACCGCCTCGCCCGCCGAGACCGACAGCCCGATCCCGCAGGATGCGCGGTTGCCCGATGAAACGCCCGCGCCCCCCCCCGCAGACCCGGAGCCGCAACAGGGCGCCCCCGATGACGCAAATCACGACGCCACGGATACGGCATCTGAGCAGCAGCCCGAGGACCCGCGCCCGCAAGTGACCGGTCCCGACCGTGACGTCATAACCGAAACCGCGCCCCCGGAGCCAGAGGCACAAGCCGCAACGGAACCGGTAGCAGAGCCAGAACCGGAGCCCGAGGTTGCGACCCTGAAAGAGCCCGCCCCCCTGCCCCAACCGGACCTGCCCGAGGATGCAACAGACAAGATCAGCGCCGACCCCGGCCCGCTTGCCGCCCTAGCTGACCTGCCACACCCGATTTCACCCGAAACCGCCGCACGTCTCGGGCCTGTGCTGGCCCGGCTCTCGGCGCTTGGGGCTGCGAAATCGCAAGATGGTCAACTCCGGGACTAAAAAGTGGGAATTAGCCCTTGTCCCCGCTCTGAAAACCAGTATGACGTCCACATCGTCGGGCTATGGCGCAGCCTGGTAGCGCGTCCGTCTGGGGGACGGAAGGTCGCAGGTTCGAGTCCTGCTAGCCCGACCAATTCAACCGACGATCCCGCCCATCTGGCCCCCCAGGGCACCGCGCCGCAGATGCGGGGCTGCCATAGGGGGCAAAGATGACCGGGGTTCTCTCCAGCCAGCAAATCAAGGCCATGATCGCCAATGGTGCGCTGCATGCAACGCCCATCATCCTGCCCGAACAGGTGCAACCCGCCAGCCTTGACCTGCGTCTTGGCGCCGTGGCCTACCGGGTGCGGGCCTCGTTCCTCACCGGCTCCGGGCGCACCGTGGCCGAGCGGCTGGCCGAGTTTGAAATGCACCAGGTCGACCTGAGCCAGGGCGCGGTTCTGGAAAAGGGCTGTGTCTATGTGGTGCCCCTGATGGAGTCTCTGGCCCTTCCCGAGGGCGTGCAGGCGGTGGCCAATGCCAAATCCTCGACCGGGCGGCTTGATCTTCTGACCCGGATGATCACCGATGGTGGCGTCGAATTTGACCGCGTGCCGCCGGGCTATGCCGGCCCGCTTTACGCCGAAATCTGCCCGCGCTCCTTCTCGGTGCTGGTGCGCCCCGGCATGCGCCTCAATCAGATCCGCTTTCGCCAGGGCCATGCGACGCTGGATGATACGGCCCTGCGCGCGCTTCATGCCGCAAGCCCGCTGGTCGATGGCACCGCCGTGATCGACGAGGGCCTCGGCTTTTCGGTCGATCTGCGCCCCAGCGACAGCAGCCTTGTCGGCTATCGCGCCAAACCCCATACCGGGGTGATCGACCTCGAGAAGATCGCCCATTACGACCCCTCGGACTATTGGGAAGAGGTCCATGCCAAGGCGGGCCATATCATCCTTGATCCCGGCGCGTTCTATATTCTTGTCAGCCGCGAGGCGGTGCATATCCCGCCGGACTATGCCGCCGAAATGGCACCCTATGTGGCGATGGTGGGTGAGTTCCGGGTGCATTACGCGGGTTTCTTCGATCCCGGTTTCGGTCATGATGCGGCCGGCGGCAGCGGCTCACGCGGCGTGCTTGAGGTGCGCTGCCACGAGGCGCCCTTCGTGCTCGAACATGGTCAGGTCGTCGGGCGGCTGGTCTATGAGAAAATGCAAGAGATCCCCGATCAGCTCTACGGCGCGGGCATTGCCTCGAATTATCAGGGTCAGGGCCTCAAGCTCAGCAAGCATTTCAAAAGCTAGGCGCGCCTCAGAACCGTCCGATCCTGCGGCCAAGCTTCATCGCCTGACGGGTGCGCTGTGCGGTTTTGCGACCATCGGGGCCAGCGGCGGCGCCACCGCCACGGTTCATCTTCTTGCCAACGGCATTGACGCCGCCGCGCAACAGGCGGCGCATGACCATGCGCATCACCATCGTGACAATCTGATTGACGTTCATTGCATCGCTCCCTTTGCCTGCATCTGCCAGATGACATACCACAGAAAGATGCAATTTTCAGGGCACCCCGGATAAATTAAGGCAATTGTATATTTGACAAACCCGCAACGTAGGCACATGCTCGGACTCTGCTTTTGTGGAGATTCGAGAAATGAAACTGACTATCGGGTATGGTACCGTAAGCTACACTAGGGCAGTAGAAGAAGTTCCTGCGACAAAACAAGTTGACGGTAACGTCACGATACACAACCAAGGATCACCTGCACAACCGGCGAAATATGCGGTCAAACATGACTTTACCGCCGAGGACGGCGACTTAGGATTGTTTGCTCATATTTTCGTGACGCGCACGACTACAGAAGATCAATCCGACGGGTCATTTCGTTCGATCGAGCTTCAAGCATTTTCACGAATTTCTGAGTCTCTTCGAACGATAGCTGATGAGCTTGACCGTCAGAACAAGGAGTCGGATATCGAGAAATGGTTGCGCTCATAGGTAACATTTTACCCCAATAATGGGGTAAGTCAATACCTCCCTCCTTATTTCTTTTCGTCCGGCTTCTGCTTCACCAGCTTGCCCAGCTTTTCGTTGAACTTCGCTTCGTCGTCGTCCGCTTCTAACTCGCGGGCGGCTTCTTTGAAGCGTTCAAGTTGAGTTTTGTTTTGCGTGTTCAAACAACTCTCCATCAGTCGAACTGTCAGGATAACAAATCGTCAATGCGCTTCCATTTCGGCAGTGAAACTTGCCTGACAAATGAAGTAAATCATCCTGACCGTAGGTGTGCATTGTTTCTAGGTTCCATCGCAAGAGCTATGCCCGAAAGTTGGTGACGGCGTGATTAGGCGGCGTTTTGAAGTTGCTTGATCCCGTCCTTGAATTCAATCCCCTGGATGATCTCAGGCATGCGATTTGCTCCGTCGAGTTTGCGCCATTTGGCCTGGGCTGAGATCATCAGCTTGAACGCCATGGCAAGGCCGGTTTTGCGGCTGAGGCATCCTTTGGTTTTGCCGGTG
>Ga0209345_10001699_pt1 | contig 25807 bp, 12 predicted proteins | sample Cruoilmetagenom7_FD_187294 | JGI IMG/M metagenome (GOLD analysis project Ga0209345, IMG submission 187294) | Oil polluted marine microbial communities from Coal Oil Point, Santa Barbara, California, USA - Sample 7 (SPAdes) (version 2) | ecosystem: Environmental > Aquatic > Marine > Oil seeps ...
ATCTGACCAACATCGCCGACAAGACGGTGTTTTCGAACGTTGGCGCCGACGTCGATATTTCCGGTTCGTTCGCCGATGTCGACCCCGGCGATGTCCTGAGCTACTCGGCGACATTGGCGGGTGGCGATCCATTGCCGGCCTGGCTTTCGATCGACGAAACCACCGGCCGCTTGACCGGAACGGCTCCGGCCGTTGGCGCTGCAGGCGAGGCGCTCGAGATTACGGTGACGGCAACCGACAGCGGCGGTCTTTCGGTGTCCGACACGTTCGAACTGACGATCGACGGCGGGCCTGAGGCGCCAGTCATCACGGCGCACACCGATGGCGGCGTGACCGAGGATGCCTCTTACACTGGTGGCACAAACCTGCTTACCAATGGCGGCTTTGAGACGGGAAGCACCAGCGGCTGGGTTGCCAGCAAGATCAGTGTTTCCGGTTATGAATATTATGTCCACTCCGGTGGATACGGAGCTGGGGGAACGAGCTATTATATAAACGATGTTCCTTTTACCTGCAGCCAGACTTTCGACACTGTGGCCGGGGTGACCTACACGGTCAGTTTCTGGGTCGAGAACAAGGCTTACAGTGCCACTGGTGCAATTGACAATTCGGTTCTGGTCACCTGGGATGGAGCAACAGTCGGTTCGGTCATCGACCTCGCCTATGCAACAGGAAAGGCAAATTTCACCGAATTCAGCTATACGTTCACTGCAAATTCGGACACGTCGACCCTGGCTTTGGCCGTGACGAACAATGTGGGCTATACGTACATCGACGATATTTCCGTGGTGCAGCTTCCTGGCACGGAAGTCGCCAGCGGCACTATCAGTTTTACCGACGGGGACGTCGGCGAAACCCACACGGCCTCGTTCACGCCGTCGGCTGCGGGATATGTGGGTACGTTCTCGGCTGCGATCAGCACGGAATCGAGCGGGGGCACGCCAGGTACCGTCGACTGGACATTCGATGTTGCCGATACCGATATCCAGCATCTGGCCGCAGGAGAGACCGTCACCCAGACCTACACAGTCACCATTGATGACGGCAATGGCGGGACAGTGAGCGAGGATATCGACGTGGTGCTGACCGGCGTCAACGATGCGCCGGTGCTGAACGCGGCGCTCGATCCGATTGTCTGGACTGCAACCGATGCGGTTCTGCCCGGTGTTGGCGGTGGCACACTGGTTTCCGACCTGGCGGACAGCGTTGGCGGCGGCGGGCTCAACAATGTTTCCGATGTGGACTCCCCGTCCATCGGCATTGCCATCACCGGTCAGAATACCGCCCATGGCAGCTGGTACTTCTCTACCGACAACGGGGCGAACTGGAGCGTGATCTCCGGGGTTACCGATGCCAACGCATTGACGCTGACGGCCGACGCCCGCGTCGTCTTCCTGCCCGATCCCGCGTTCAACGGTGCAGTCAGCGACGGGCTGACAATACGGGCCTGGGATGGAACCGGCGGCGCCAACGGCAGCTATTCCGACACCACCAGCAATGGCGGTACGACCGGTTATTCGTCGGCGACCGACACGGTGTCGCTTGCCGTGGCCGAGACTGGAAGTTCCTCGGTGGATTCGATTGTTGGCGACGAGGTAACGGTCATCATCCCTGCGGGACGGGCTTCCATGGTCAAGTTCTACAATGATGACGTCATTTCCAGCGAAGGCGGTGATGACGCCGTTACGGGCGACGTCACCAATTTCGAGCTTTCATCGCTCAACGATGCGCAAATCCATTTCGGTCATGATTACCTGTCCGGAGGCAGCGGAGGCGATGTGATCCATGGGGATGTGTACCATTATGAGGATGCCGACACCCAAGGTGCCTTAAGTTTCGCTCTCTTTGGCAACGACAGGATTGCCGGCGGTGACGATGCGGATGCCATCTTCGGCGATGGTTATTCTGCCCGGATCACCGCAACAAGCAATTCCACTGGCGGCACCAACTTCGGAAGCCAGTTCGTCCTCGGCGGGGATGACACGCTGGATGGCGACGATGGAGCCGACGTGCTGTATGGCGACTTTCATTCGGTCCATGTAAACGGCGATGCCGGATTGCTTATCGGCGGGGCCGATACCCTCCGCGGCGGCGCCGGCGATGATACACTCCATGGCGATTTTGGCATCGAGATCCTCACCAACGGGGGAGTGGCTTCGGGCGGCAATGACACCCTCAATGGCGGACTCGGCCGCGACACCCTGAACGGCGGCGGCGGGGCTGACACATTCGTGTTCGATCTGGATGCGCTTCAGGATGCCGGTGTGAATATCCGCGATCTGATCGCCGACTACGATTTCGCCGAGGGCGATGTCGTCGATCTCTCGGCGCTGCTCGGGTCCGAAACGGTCGCAGGCCATGAAGGGGACTACGTGAAGATGAACGGAGCATTCCTGGAAGTCGATGTGGATGGAACAGGTGGCGCGGCCGGTTTCGTTCAGATCGCGGAATTCACCGATGTTCCGGTGTTGAACGGGCTCAGAATCCTGGTTGATGATGATCCTGCTGATGTGACCGTGGTCATCTGACGGGTTGAACAGACGCGGCCGGGCAATCCCGGTCGCGTCCGGTTTTCCGGGGCTTCACGGCGCGAGCAATCCGGATGCGAATGCGGGATCCCGGCGCCGTCCGGGATTTCGCCAGCCTGCCGTCGACAATCTGCTGAATGTGAGCCGGGGTGACAAACGACCACGCACGAAACCCCTGTGGGGTTTGTCGTCTTGCCTGGGGATCGTTGTGAAGTCTTGAAAGGATGGTGGGCGTAACAGGGATTGAACCTGTGACCCCTACAATGTCAATGTAGCAATTACAGCGGCATAGCCCGGCTTTTCGGGAAAGGAGCACTACATGAAACGGCAAATTCTGTCGATTTCGGCATGAAGGCGCGGGTCAGGTTACGAAACCAGGTTCAGTGAACCTGAGGGCACTACGTATGAACTGGTTTCAATTTCTGCCGGTCGTAACTTAGTCCTCATAGAGCGCTAGGAGCAGATTCGGATTGCCGCCCTCGCCGGTGAGATATGCCAAAAGGTCATCGAGAATGGGCAGATACTTCTTCTGCTTTCTCTCAAAAGCATCATCCGTGCCCCATCGGTTCAATATGTCCGCGCGTGCATTCACAATCACTTCCGCCAGTCGATCTGCAACAGGATCCTGGCCGGTGAGAAGGGCCCAAGGTTCCTTCAGTCTCCAACGTAACAGCCCGCCGATCAGGAATGGTGCATAGTTGAACCGGGTGTATTGCGTTTCGTATTCCCGCCTGAACTCGAAGATTGCCCGTTCGGCAATTTTGTCGACATCACTGCGAGACAGCAGTAGTGGGGCGGTCTGTGAACGTGACAGCAACAGGGAGACACAAGCGCTCTCGGCACGGTAATTCCAGGTTTCAATTCCACGTTTCAAGATTGACGCGAGAATGCGCTTCTCGGTCGCTTGATCGTTTACCGTTCTTGCAATCCCTTGGTAGACGAGGACCCAATTGGCCTGATGCCAGACGAAGGGGTGAGTGCCGACAGTTCCGGAATGATTTTCAATACATTCAAGCAGCCATTGTGCCACCTCGTCCGGAGAACGACGGAACTGCCAGGTTAAGAACTGAAGAGCTGCGTTGTCCTGTTCGGCATGCCTTGATCCCGCGCTCAGGCGTTTTTTTGTGAGATCGACAGCTCGGCGGATCAGCTCGTCGAGCTGTTTTACCGATGCTGGTAATACTTCCGATGGAAGCTCGCCGTCGCTGGATACACAATACTCTCCGCCCGGTCGGGAGCTCGCTTTCTGCGCCATCTGACGCCAGTCAATGGCTTCCTCGTCAATCTGCTCTAGCAACGAAAGCATGCCCGGCGAATTTGGCGCATCATTCCAAGGTAGCATTCCGCACTTCAGAACCAGGCGTTCCGGAATTGAGGGAGGAGGGGTGGTTAGCGAGTTGATGATCTCGTCCCATTCTCGCGGATCTTCGTCGGCTTGGTCCCAATCGATCGTGAAATGCCGCCCCAGGGAGGCTGCTTCCATCACAATCCTGGCTCGGCCTGCTGCTGGCTTTTGCTCGACCCAGAGTGAGACAGGTGTAGATTCCGTCAACGGTTCAGCGAGCTGAATTGTTGCCTTCCGTGGATGAAGCTCAGCTTCCTTCCTCAAATATACCGGTGTCTCAGTGTAGCCTTTCGGAATGGCGAGTTGCGCTGGCGCCGGGCTTCTGTAGACTCTGCCAGCTTCAAGAGTTTCGGTCTCGTCCACGAGATCAAAATTGCGGGCGCCTTCATTGCCAGAAACGATTGTTGAGATACGAGGCAAAAAATCGAAATAAACCGGATCACCGTCGCCCATTCGCCGGGCTGCCACCAAGGCTCCTCGGGCAACCGCGTCCGAAGGTAAAGTGTGAGTGACAGAAATGCCGGCAGCTTCGAGGCTCTTCTCCAGGTGAGATCGGACGCTTCCCTCGGATATTGTCTCCAGAAAAACCTGCTCGCAATCTTCAAACCTTATGGAGGAGGCGTCGATAGCGCAGGCGGGAAGTTCGTCTATAGCATCGAGTTTTACTTCTGCCCAATCACCATTGTCCCGTCGAACGATCTCCGGATCGTGCGGTAGTCCGAGTGCCAGCTTCGCTAATGATTGTGAATTCGCAACAGGGCTCTTCTCAAGTGAATTTATTTGCGAACCCAAGGCTTGGCTTCTGACCCAAGCGAAGAGTTGACGCAACCCAAGGGGTTCTGAGAGCATTTTGGCAGCGCTTCTGCGTTCAGGAGCGAGCACATCGCCTTTCTCTCCTTCCAACCGGATTCTGAACTTCTGAACAGAGAGGCCGCACGAAGCATGGGATATAACTCCCACCACACATTCCCCTTTGATCAGTCCCTCCGCGATGGCGAAAAGTGTCGCCAGAACGGTTCGCCACACAAGGGCAGGATTACGCAGTTTTGCAACAGACATTGCTGTAAGGAGCCGTTCTTGGACGAGTTCCGTGGTTTCGGCACTGTCTTCAATGGCAAGAATTGTGTGGGAGGAGCCTCTCGCAAGTCCTGTGAATGCAGAGGCTAGTTGTTGTGCGGAATCGATTTTCCCCTCGATCAGGTCGCGGACAAATACCCTTCGATCCGGGGCTCCAACCTGGCCCCAACCACCACCGCGGCCGTGCGGTGCGAGATCGGCAGGCCGCCCTCCGATCCATTTTCCATCACCGGTTTTCACAACTGCCGACAACGGGCCTGCGTGTCCGACCACGACGTTGCCGATCCGCTCTTCTCCGTCGAGATCAATGGACCAATTTCTTGCAACGTGATCGAGCCAGCCGTTCACATCCAATCCGGCAGCCTTCTTAAGGCTCATGCCGCGGCTCCCTTGAACTCGTTACGGATGAATGCGCGGACAGCCTCCATCCCATCTGCCAGGCTTTTTCCCGAGGCCCCCAAGGCAATGCCATTCACGCGGCTATGCGTTCCTTCGAACTGGAGAGCTTCAGGCATCCCGTGGTCCGGAGTGAGAATTAGACCATGTTTGAAAACTTCCAATCGTGCGAATTGTTGCAGCTGGTCGATCAGCTGCGCAACCTCTCTCACGCTCTCCTGCAGGTTAATCCTCTTCATTGCATGAGGCGTCCACACTGCGACACGGCGGGGCACCGCTGACCGCGTGGGGTCGGATATTCTTAGGGCGACATGTGCCTGGGCAGCCATGAGTAAGGAACCCGGCTGTTCCGGACGAGCTTGAACTTCGACAATGCGGTCAGTATCTCGAAGCCAGAAAACTGCGATTGGCCGGTCCTGTTCGAACCACCTGCCGGCAACGGCTTCGGACTTCCAGTTGATCGGCGATTGGGCGATAAGTTGTGCTTCTTCCAGCTCATCGATGGCCAATATTACGGCAAGGACAGCAAAGTCTGTCCACGTCTGTGCCTGCCAGGCCCAGAGATCATCAATCGCCTTGTCCCGCTTTAGAAGCCCTTTCCATCCCTCGTGGATCTGATGATAGCTTCTATCCTGCATGAGGACATAGTTCGGGGTGATGCCCGGGGTGGCTAACAATACGTTGTGCTCCGCCAAGTCAGAAGCAATTGATTTGCATTTTTTCCGAAAGCTGTCGACGTCCCGATATCGGGCGCTCTGCTTGGCGCGCGGGTGCTCACGCATCCATTCCCGTGCCGCATCTGCCGCCAAACGCGTGTAGGCGTGAAGAACACGGTTTTCGAGTGTGTCGAAGTTCTCTCTACGAACCGTAGCAAGAATTCTCTGGCCAGAGCCTGCCCGTTCGGCAACGCTGCGGCCAGGTTGGCGGCTTAGCCAGACCATGGAGGCCCGATCCATTTCTTGCACCCTGTCGAGCGGCGTAAGTTCTCGATGACGGCGAAGGACGCGGCGTATACGCTTTTCCAGATCAGTCAATACTGGACGGAGCTGCCGTGCCTGTTTGACAATCTCCGACATTCGCGGATCTTCTTCGTCCTCTGCTCGCTTCCATGCCGCCCTCAGCCGTGTCCAGACGTCACTTGGATCATCAAGGGCTTCTTCAAGCTCTTGGATCCGCGCAAGCACCTCGTTCATACGTTGTAGGGCACTGGCGGCGAAGACCTCAGCTTCATCCATGGCCCCCTGTCCGCGGCGGGGGCGGATGGGAAAGCCCGTCCTGTCGGGCTTTGTCGCGTGCTCCCGCTTCGGATATGGGCAGAGTGCCAGGCAAATATCCTGATTGCGGAACGTTCCTGACATTAGGACGGTGTGCACCACCGCTTTTGGAGGCTTGGCTTTCTCATAGATAATCGTGAGGCAATCATCTGGTCCGAAGGGAGTGCCATCGGGGATCGGTGTCGCAGACCAAGGTCGTGAAACTCTGCGCATCAGCGCGTTACTCCACTCCAGACGAACTGTCCGGTCTCCTCTGATGCTGCCATCGACATCCGGATTGCTTCACCCAGCTTGGCGTCTCCCAGTTCCTGCTCGACGTAATTAAGCAATTCGCGGAAGGGCGCATCTACGGTTTCAGCATCAACGCCTCTCAATTTGGGCAGGAGCCGCATTTCGATCTGATCCGCGAGTGCGTCGTTGATCGGATCCGCACCCTCGAATTTCGGATAATTTGCGACGTAGGCCATAATTGCGCGTCCAAGACGATGGCCAAACGGGCGTTTGAACTGCTTCATCAGCCCCACCATCTTTTCGACACCACCACTGACGCGTTGGTCTTCTGAAACCGAAGAAATAGGGCGGACCCAATCCTGCCAGTGCTTTCGGGACAAGGCTCGAACCTCTGGCACTTTCCCGTTCGGTTGCACCGTGCGGATAGTTTTCGGCGCAGCAAAGCGAAGAACATTGGCCCGATCGACCACCTTGTCGGACAGTGATTGCGTGCTTTCGTCTTCGTTCATGGTTCCTGCGAAAAGCAAATTATAGCCAGGGAAGATTCGCGGAGGCCGCAGCATGTTCGGAATTTCTAGTTCGATCTCCGCATCCTTGCGTTCATTTTTATCCGATACGTGCTCTGGACTCGGTCGGCTTTCGAGTCGGCTCAAGAAATCCGAGAAATAGTATTCGACACGCGCAAGATTCATCTCATCAAGCAGGATCATCATCATCCTGTCTTTAATGGCCTCTTCCTCATTGTTTTCTTCATCCAGAGCCCAGAGCGCGCGGGCCATGTCGGTCGGGCGGAACTTACCTTCGATATAGTTGTAAAAACCCATCAGATCCTGAGGGCTATCCCAACGCGGCTGAACGGGCACCTGCAGAAAACCTATTCCCATCCCGGCGGCATACTGACGGGGCAACTGGCTTTTGCCAGTGCCCGAGATACCGGCGAGGACGGCCATCTGTGTCGTTTCGTTCACCTTCATGGCGGTGTGGAATGCCCGAAGTGTTCGTGCCGGGTAGTATAGGCCTTTGGCTTCCAGGCGCTGTCCGACCCGGTGTAGGGCCGCCTTTTCCTCCTCCCAGTCAGCGACCTTCCATTCGTTCAGCTGCCGGATTACAGGCGGCATTTCCCGCAGTTCTCGCAGCTGGTCTGTCGCGTCGCCTTCTTCATCAGGGGCTCGACCTTCAGCCTTCGCAATCTCACCGGTAAGATAGGCAAGTCGGGCTTCCAGTTTGCCGCGCGTTTCTCCGAGAGCATCGATTTCACCCTGCTGGCGGCGCAGTTCAAGGGCGACCGCGGCCGCTTCGGCTTGCGCGCGTGAGTGTTCGGATTGGGCTTCAGCGAGAAGCTCTCGCTCTTTGGTGATCCGGGCGGAAAATTCCTCCAGTTCGTCGCTTTGCGCTGCCAGTCGGCCTTCAACACGGGAGCACTCTGTTTCAAGCTCTCGTTCACGCATTTCGAGTTTTTCCACGCGCATCTCAGCCTCTTCCAGACGCTGAAGTTCATTGCGCTTTTCGGAGATCTTGTTTGTCATTTCTTCATGCTGGAGCGTCAGAGATTCGACCCGGCTTTCGAGCTCTTCTGCCTTTTCCAACCTCTCTTTAACGGAAAGGTATTCTGCTCTGAGAGGGACAAGTTCTGCTTCGATCGATTGTCGTTCAATCACAGCGTCTTCGATCTCTCCCCGAACGGTCCGGACTTCGTTTCGCTTGTCTTCCAGAGAATTCCACTCGGTGAGAAGTTCTTCCTTTTGACGTCGTAAGCCGTCGACCTCGGCTGCAATATCGGCAACGTGTGCCATTGCTTCACGTCTTTTTTGCACCTCGACTTCGAGATCGTCCATCAGGCGCTTTTTTTCCTCCAAGCGCTTGTCATAGACAGCGAGTTCTTCAATTGGGCCTGCAGCGCTTATCTGGCGATCCTGTTGTATTGCGAGCGTGACCTGGATAACTGCAAGAAGCGCCAGAGCCCCGATGATGATGAAGACGAGCAGTGTATTGTCAGTAATCATTGGGCCGGCTCCGACTCCTGCGATTTCTCTTCAACTTCATCAGGTGTGGCAACATTCGTGACCATTTCAGCTAGCTCTCTTTGCCGGTTTGCGAGCTCTTCCTTCGCGCTAAGGATCTGGCGGAGGATATCGTTCTTGCGCTCGTTGGCTTCTGAAAGCTCGGCTCGTGCTTTAGATTTTTCGACATTCACCACATCCAAGCTCGATTGGGCTGCCTCCGCGGCAGCCCTTGCCGCCTGGGCGGCCGCTTCAAGTTTGTCTTGTTCAGCTTCCAGCAGGTCAATCTGCTGCTTTAGAACCGAAGCCCGCGCTGTCAGTTGGGTTAAATTTTCTCGAGCTGTGTCGAGTCTTGCCGCCTCTTCCACTCTTGCTGTGCGGAGTTCGTCAGCCTCTTCACGCAGTATTGGAAGTGCATTCACCAGCGCCGTCCTGCTCGATTCTAGTTCGTCCCTGAGGGTAGTCAGGCGAGCCACGTCTGCTCGTAATGCCTCAAGATTTGCCAGTTCACGTTTTGAAGCTTCCAACTGTGCGGTCGAGGTTGTGAGCTGTGCGGCAACGTCGCTCAGTTCCTTCTGGGCGTTCTTGAGGGCTTCATTCAACCGGCTCAACTCTGCGGCTGCATCGGCAATTTTTTGCTCTGCGATAGCGGCTCTGGCAACCTGGGCGTCAGCGGTCACGCGTTTGCCTTCGGCTTCAGCTGTCAACTTGGCGAGCTGACCTTGCTTCTCTTTCAGCTGGTCGGTGGTTTGCTCAAGCTCCTTTTGTGCCTGTTCAAGCTCACCTCGAACGTCATTGAGTTCTTCGCGTTTTAAGGTCAGTTGGGCGGCCAGTGTCGCTTCGGACTGCTCAATCTCTTGGCGTCTTTCCTGTAAGGTCTTGACCGCGGTTTCAAGCGCTGACTTCTCTTCTTTCAACTGGGCTACCGTTGCAGCGTCGGCTTTAAGATTCACCACGGTTGGGCCGAGGGAATCGACCTCGGTTTGCAGTTCGTCCCGGGTCTCTTTCAACCCGGCAATACTCTCCTCGATAAGTGCCCTTTCGGTTTTGCGGCTTTCCAAGTCACTCTCGACCCCGGTAAGCGTCTGCTGTCTCGCGGCAATGGTTTGCTCAAGTTCGGACTTCCTATTTTCGAGCTGAGAAACTTCACCGCGAATACGGCTGGCATTTGCTATTATGGACTTGGCTTCGCTGAACTGAGCTTGAAGCTCTTCGAGGCGTTCTTGCTCATCACTCGCCCGTTGGCTCGCATCCGCCTCCCGCTTCTCTGCACTGTCTCGAGCCTGTTTTAGATCTTCAAGCTTAGCGACGAGATCAGCTTCGGTGTCACGGAGCTTTGAAATCTCTGCCTGTTTTTCAATCCATTGCTGACGGGCCTCATCCCGTTGTTGCAAAGCAGTTGCGCGGAGGCTTTCAAGGTGGGGTAGATCATTTCGAATATGCCCGTATTCCCTGTCTAGGCTATTTACCTCAAATAGGAGATAGCCGGATACGATCAGCGCAGCCGATGCTAAGCCGATTGCAAACCACGTGTTACGGCTCGATTTACGAGAGGTCCCGTTCGATGATGTCAAGGCATCCCTCCATGTCCATTGCAAGTTCGTCTACCCAGAAACGGCGCACGCGCCAGCCCATGGATTTCATTTGGTGATCACGCCACAGGTCACTTGTCTTGCGGCGCCCGTCGGGAGTTTGGTGCCAACGTCGGCCGTCGACCTCGAGATCCAGCTTTATTCCGCCTTTTCCGAAGAGCGCGAAATCCAGTCGCCGCCCGGCGATTTCGTGTTGAGGAACAGGGTCAAGACCGCGATCCCGCAATGCATGGAAAACCTTACGTTCCCAGTCACTGTCAAAGACGCCTTCTGCGGATTTCGTTCTTGGTTCAGTCGCTCTGGCGGCTAGCTTTTGAAGAGCTCTGGACACGCCTGAGCGGGCATATTCAAGATCGCCGAATATAATCGCGATTGCGCGAGCGCGCGAAATTGCAACATTGAGGCGGCGAGCATCCTTCTGAAAAAAGGTGACTCCGGATCGGGGACTTCGGGGACCGATGCACGGTGAAAACAGAACGAGATCCCGTTCCTGACCCTGGAAGCCATCGACGGTGCCGACCTTAAGTTGGGCGCCTATCCGCTTCGTCTCTGGAATACTCATGACAGCTTGCTGCAGGGCCATGACCTGAGCACGGAATGGCGAAATGATGCCGACGCTGCCCGCATATTTCTGATCCATTAGGAGCATGTGAAGGTGGCGAACGATTGCCTCAACTTCGGTCGGATTCACGTTCCCGGCCTGTGGTATCGCCGGCGCCGAGACATTCTCCCAAGCGAGACCCGGCTTCATGGTGGGCGGCACTTTTAGGCTTTCGGGGTCGTAGGACGTCGTTAGCTGTCCGCCGTAGAAATTTTCACTGATGTAATCGACGATTGGGCCAGCAGATCGATACTGATGACGGAGGGTAATACGCGGCACATTGGGCACCCTGGACGCGAAATCGAATAATGAGCGACGGCTCTGCGCAAAGCGGCCCATTTTCGCAATCGGCAGGTTCTGGGCCTGCATGAGATTCCGGTCCTGCTCTCTGCCTAACTGAGCAATGAAGGAGAGCTGCTGATCATCTCCGACAACAACCGCTCTCTTGGCTCTCGCGAACAGCGGAATGGCGGTTGCGATGTCGCATTGGCTAGCTTCGTCGAATATCACAAGATCAAATAACCCCTCATCCAGGGGAATCCGCTTGGGTGCGCCAAGAATTGAGGCAAGCCATAGGGGCCTGTGCCTCAAAACTCCGCGCGCCAACTCGCCTGGAAGGGGGCCTTTGCTGCCGGCAAATTTCCAGTCGTCATAGGCTTCTCCGATTTCCTGGCGTTCGGAATTGTCGAGTGCGATGCGATGCGCCATTGCCTTGGGGAGGAGTGTTGTCGCGAGTTTCTGAACCGTCTCACCCAAGGTGATGGGATCCACGTTTGGTTCCTGAGTATCCCGCTCCGTTCTCAATTGCTCCAGCCGGGCTCGAAGGTCAGAGAGCCTCGCACCTGGGCCCGTGAGATTTACTACTTCGCTTGCAGTGTTTCCCGTGCCTAAAGAAAAGAGCTCAGAGAGAAAGACGAAGATGCGTTTCCACCAAGACGGTGTTGTGGAGGGGGCTGCGGCGAATGAAACCTCTCCTCCTGCAAGCGCAGAGCGCGCCTCGATGCGTTCGAGCAAATCCGCGATCTCGCATTCACGGGCGGTGATGGTTTCCAACTTATCCATCGCCTCGCTCCTTAAGCGGGCGGTAACTGCGAGCTCCTCTGAAAGTGCTGCATCGACGTAGCCGTGCCGAACAGTCTGTTCCTGATCCACCATCTGCTTCAGTGCATCCTCAAATCCCACGTCGAGACCTTCTTCAGGCTTTAGTGTTCGGATCGAAAAGGGAACTTCAGGCGCAAGCGAACCCAAGCGATCTTCTACGGCATCGAGTGCTTGGTGGTTTTTTGAAGCAACGATCACACTGCCGCCGGCAAGCAATACGGAAGCTGCCATGGATACAATCGCCTGACTCTTGCCGGTTCCGGGTGGACCTGTGACGACGGATAGCGGCTTCGAACACGCATGTCTGACCGCGATAGTTTGTTCGTAATTTAGCGCTCCGACATTTACGGTAGGTATTTCGGTAGTGTCGTAAGTCGGAGGAAGGTCGAATATGGTTGCTAAAGCAGTCCTTGCGACGCGGTCCTCCGTCCAGGTGCCTATCGCGTCGAGATCTCGCGCAGCGCCGGCTGTAAAACTTGAGTCCGTCGGTAGGAAGAGCGCCGCAGCGTCAAATATGCCACTCGAGCTCGCGTCCAGACGCGAAACAAGATCTTCTCCGGTAATTTTTCCGCGAATTTGGCTCGCCACGGCATCCTTGAGCTTCAGTAGGAAATCTGAAGCAAGCAGGCCAATACCGTCTTCCGCATCGAATAATTCATTAAGTGAATCGCGACGCCATCCGGTTTGGCGAGCTGCTTCTCGCAACCAGTTAGGATTGACAAGAACATCGTCGGCATCGACGTGAAGGATAAGGCTATCGTCCCTGCGTTCCCAGCGGGCAGATAACAAACCGACCGGTTGAAATGCCGGCACGCCGCTTTGACGGTTGATCGCAATAGGCCATCCAATCGCGAGTGCGTTTTCATGGCCTTCTCTGCGCACGAGCGCTTCCCGAAAACTTGCGCCTAGTGAATCGAGTGCAATGGTCAGCTTGAGTTTCTCTCCTTCAGGCGGAGCGATCGGGCCGCGGCCGGAGATTAGGTGCCACTCTATGGCGTGCTTGTCTGCAACCTGAGTTGTAGCTCCGCGCGGATCTGCCCTGAGGGCTGACCGCCAATATCGAAGCAGCGCTATGTGGTCGATATTGGCATAAGCAGCCTCCTCTTCGCTCCCCGAGGTTTCCCCTTCTATTGCGGCAAAATGTGTGAAACTCGCTGGTGCAGCAATCAAATGCTCTTGCTGGTTCTCCCAGATAGGCGGTGAGATATCTTTTCCCGTCGACGGCGTTCGTGGGTCTAGTTGCGTGTTTGCACGCCACTTGCAATCGCGTCCTCTGGATATTCGGCCGTCGCGAAGGAGCTCTTCAAGCTCAGCGAGTGCAGCCAGTCTCTTATTGTGAGAGAAGCCTGCTCCGACCAAGACCAACAATTCGTCTGTTGTGCGGCCTCGAGGAAAGCTTTCAATGGTTCTCAGGAGTAAAGACATGCACTGATTGCCGGAACGGCCTCACAAGGTTCGATGGAGTTTGAATCAGAGGTGATCGTCATTTCGCCTGTGACCCGGACGCGAGTCGTCACGCATACCCATATATCTGTTTTTGTAAGCTTTTTTATCCGACAAGGAAAGTGGTTGCGCTAGCGTCTTTCTGCTACTCAACAGATATGTTGTCCACTGCTCCTAGGTCGCGTTTTCAGGTAGAAGTTCAGCTCATTCTCGATTCATAAGTCTAATGAATTTGCTAATTTCCGAAGATGGGTCGGCGAGAAGCGCGCATATACACTGGCGGTTATCCGGGAGTTTTTGTGTCCCAGAAATTGGGCGATTTCATCCATCGAGTGTCCATCTTCAGCTAACCAAACAGCTGCGGAATGCCGGAGCATATGCGGTGAGGCGTCGGGCCTGCCGATGGTTTTCGCCGCAGCCTTTAAGCCTTTCTTGATTGATTTGATTGGATGACCGGCCCATTCAATCACATAGGGTGTAAGCGCCGCGGACTTGGCTTCGATTAGGGCGGCCTTTAGTGATGCATTCATCGGAACCGTAGCCCGCCCCTTGCGACGTGTCGTGTCGAGTGGATCGCGCAGGGAGATGGTCTCCCGTTCCAGATCGACGCGATCCCACGTGAGTTGGAGTGCAGCTTCGTTCCGCGCGCCGGTGGCGATCATGAGCCTGATAGCGAGCTTCAAATGTGGTGCCTGGGCTGCGTCAATTAACGCACGCACTTCTTCTCGCGTCAGCCAGGCGTCTTTCGGTGCCGGCTTGCCTGGGCGCTCCACATGGGGCGCCTTAGCGATGAGGTTCTGTTTCTCCGCCCATAGAAGCACCATGCGAAGATGACCGAGTTCTGTATGGATGGTGCCGTCCTTGACCCCGGCATTGCGTCTTTCTTCTGTATGCGCGCGGCAGTGGGCCGAAGTGACATCCAACGCGTCCAACGGCCCGAAGCGCTTCGCCAAGGCCTTCCAAGTGTGCTTCATGGTTCCAGTCACGGGGCGACCCTGTCGGTCATTGATGTAGCCTGACCAGAGGTCCTCGACGGTGGTGCCGCTCGGGCGCGTAAGCTCGGCGAATCTAGCCGGGGCGAGGCGGAGCGCCTCTTCACGGTCGGTGGTTCCAAGGGAATAGCGTCGTCGTGTATCACCTTCGTTCCAGACGATACAGAAGGCACCGCGGAAGCGGTTGAGTTTCCATTCCGGCATTCGTAATCCTCGATCACTACGGCGCGGATGCGCCAGCTTTTTCCAATCTTGAAGGCGGGTAGGTCGCCATCTGTGATAAGATTTCGGATGTGTCTGCTTGAACACTGCCAGCGTTCGGCCAGCATTGACGGTGTGAACACTTGGGGTTCCAAATCGCTCTTGGTCATGTTCTCCTGCGCATTCGCAATATTCATCCCTCGTCGCCAACGGGTTGCTGGTGACGTCGCTGATCTCGGCCATGCTTAGGCCGTTCTGTTATTGATAGTTCTCAGTATAGCAACGAGGCCGAGGGAATGACGTTGGCGGGTAAACTTTTTTGATTTTCTATCAAAAACTGATCACGCCAGTCTAAGCTCGGCAGAGCACCATACTTGAAGAAGCCTAGCGCCAGCCTCGTTGTTGCTGCTGGTCGAGTGCGGATTGCAATCGACGCCCGACCGGCAGATTCCTCCGATCATTCAGTCTTGACTTGAATGACCGGGAAGAAATGGCTGGTCTTCCTCGTCAGCGGCTTGCGCATGTATTCGAGCCTGACCTTGTCGGCGGGTGATGCGGTTTTCATTGCCTCATCGATCTCTTGAAGCTTAAACTCATTGATCAATATCGAAAGCTCTTTGGCGGCGTCGATGAACGCGCCGACAAGGCCGGTGGCGACATTTAATGATGTTGGCTCCACCCCTGACCACTCCGGCCATTCTGATGCCATTTCGAAGTCAGGATGGTCGCTTTCTAGGTCAGGCTCTACTTCGACACCACACCAATGAAGGCTTTCGTAAAAGAGGATATTGCTTGACCGCTCTTTCAGGAACTCCGCAAAGGATGATTTCAAATAGGGTGCAAGCTCGTCTTCAGATGGCTTGAGGGCTTCCTTTCGGGCTTTCGGGGTTTGTTGTTCTGCTTTTTTGCGCTCACGACGGCGTCGCATTTTCTCAGCGTTTGACATTGCCATAATCGGATCTCCTTGGGTGTCTATATATATAGACACCGACCCGCAGAATGTCAAGGACATGTTGCCGGATTTTCCTTGTCCTCATCCGCGCCGGAGAAAATCGCGATCGGTCAAATTCTCAGGTCGCCTAGCGCTTCGAGGAGTTCGTTGCGAAGACAGGCCAGTGCGGCGGCGGGATCAAAGGTGCGGGCGATGCTCTCACGGCGATCAAGGACGAGGTGACAGGCGCGGCTGTGGAGAGTGCAGCCTATCACGCCAGGTCAGGCTCAGCGTAACGACACACCTGCTTTTAATGGTAGAGGTGGGCAGGTTTCCCTTTCTTCGGCAGTATGCGATGTTGGCGCTCATTTCCGCGGCGTCAAAGCTTGGTGGGACTATGCGCCCTGTTCTTCAAAGAGCGTCAGACAGAACTATCTGGTTTGATATCGAACAAACCAGCATATGGGAAGATGAGCTTCACCATGTGACCGTTCTCGACGACGTCGACACGTCCCTACGCAGGTCGCTATTAGCTATTTTCCCTTGCCTCGTATGAGTCGGAGGTAACGGACTTGATCTAGCGAGCGAACCGGGACGCTTGTTCTGAAATAGCTATCGTGGAGATTGTCAGCACACTCGTCGTTCCACCGCAGAAGCGATCTCTGCCCGTTGCCGACGTCATCAATGGTTGTGCTTCTTGATACTAGTATCGACAAAAAAAGGCCGAATTCGCCCCATCGCTGTCAACTTAGCGTAAAGTTAGCGTCAACTGGCCCTTAGCGACATTAAGAAGGAGGCAACTTTCTTGCGCAACCCAGACGTGAGAAAGTTGACAAAACTGCATCGCTTGACGCGAATAACTTGACATTATGCAAAGGTCGCAGGCGTCCGACCTAAACGTCCCGGCGCACGGCGGTGGATTGGTTTCAGGGATGTTCACGGCGCCAGAAGACATCCCCTTGCAGTGAGGACTTTATTCCTAAGGCTTCGCTCGCTGTCGTAGACGGTGTCACACGGGTTCCATCCACAGTGAACCTGACCCTGGGTGGGCTATATCGCGAGACGATGAACATGCCCATGATGGTCGCTCAGGCTCAGGCCGTCCATCTTGGCGGGTAGCTCATTCATCGCGTGACGCTGATCCCGTGGGAAAGTAGCGCATGGCAGACTGTCCGGTGCACGCTTGGGCGGGACTGCCTGATTGAAGTCTCCGACCAGGATCGTGGGATGCACCGGATTAATAAGCCCTTCAGGTAAGTTGGCAAAGTATGACGAGGTAGGACGCTGCACCTTCTGGCCATTTGCGGCGCCTTGTTCAGGTTGGTTAAGAATGACTCTCTACAATACCCGACACCTGTATTCATCCCTTGACCGTCAGACGCTAGATCAGGCTAACTTGAAGGCACTGATTCCGATGAAGGTGGTAGCATCGTTGGTGTGGAGATCAAATTAGCGATGCAAATCGAGCTGTGTATAACGTCGCTCCACGCCTTCTGGCCTTGTAATTGTCGGTATGAATATTTTCAAGTCAGGAGTTGTAATGAGCAACCAGCCTAAGCCAGACTCAAAAACCTATGATGATCTAATTTCAGAAATTAAAAAAGGCATAATAAAAGTCCCCAAATTCCAAAGAGATTTTGTTTGGGATATTGCGAAAACGGCAAGTCTTCTTGATTCGATATTGAAGGGATATCCAATTGGAACTTTCATTCTTTGGGAGACAGACCAGCGTATCAATGAGATAAAAAATATCGGAAACCTTGATTTGCCGGACACACCTAGCGGTAGTAGTGTCCAATATGTTTTGGACGGTCAGCAGCGAATAACATCGCTATTTGCAGCTTATCTGGGTGCGAAAATTCAGAAATCGGGTGAAAGAAAAGTCACGGATTACAACGATATTGTGGTGAATCTGGCTGATGATCTCGATGAAAACGAGGATTACATCATTGCCGTAAAGGGTGAGGCAACTGAGTTCGTCAGCCTCCATGATGTGCTGCATTTTGATTTCGAGATGTCGCAAAAATTGGCGAAAAAAGGCTACTCGAACGCTCAGATCAGCAAGATCGACCGCTACTCGAAGGCTTTTTCAACGTATGCCTTCTCAACGGTCACGCTACGCAAGAACGACATAGGTTCTGCTATCGATGTGTTCACCCGCATCAACACTGGCGGAAAAATTCTGACGCTTTTTGAGATCATGTCAGCCAAGACTTTTGATGAAAAAGCCAATTTTGACATGCAGGCGCTTTGGGATGAGTTCCAAGATAAACTGAAGGATCGCAAATACGAGAATATTTCACCCACGGTCATATTGCAGCTCCTGAGTCTGCTCATCAGCGAAACGAAGGAATGCAAGCGCAAGACCATACTGACACTAGAGAAGACCGATATTATCGATACCTGGGCCTCGGCGATCTCGGCCATCGAGCATGCTATCGATTACTTCCGCACTGTGTTGCGCATTCCGGTCTCACAGCTTTTGCCTTACGATACGTTAATCGTGCCTTTTGCCTATTTCTATAACATCACCGGCAAGGCCCCAAACGGTCAACAACGCAAATATCTCGAAGAGCTCTTCTGGAGGTCTGCATTATCCTTGCGCTATTCCTCGGCCACGGAGTCCAAGCTCGCTGCCGATATCAAACGAGTGGATAAGATTATTGCCGGTGAGCGGCCCACATACGGGGATGTGCGCCTCTTTATCAGCTCCGCTGATGACCTGAAGGACACAGTTTTCTCCACAGGTAATGCAATTTGCAAGTCGATCCTCTGCATCTTGGCTTATCAGGAGCCGAAAGACTTCCACAACAATGCCCGTATTTTACTCGATAACTCATACTTAAAAATCGCCAGCAGTAAGAACTATCATCACTTCTTCCCCAAGGCCTTTCTGAGAAAAACGGAAAACGGCAATGCCAACTCGATTGTCAATATTACGCTCGTTAGTGCCGATCTGAACAAAAACAAGATCCGGTCAAAAGCGCCCTCGGTTTACCTTGAAGAGTTCCGTGACGAGAACCCGGAGCTGACAAATGCTCTGAAGACCCATCTTATCGACATTCAGCATTCAGGTGTTATCCAAGATGACTATTCTGCTTTCCTGAAACATCGCTCAGAGGCACTCTATATCGAAATCCTTAAGCGGATTGAGCCTTCGAGCACATCAGCGCCGATCGATTCCGTGCATGAACTTATCCTCGAAGGTGAAGGTCAGATGATCGAGTTCAAGTCGACCATGCGCTACGATATGCGCACAGGCGAGGTGAACAAAAAGCTGGAGCACGTGATTGCGAAAACGGTCGCCGCATTCATGAACTCTGCAGGCGGAAGCCTATTCATCGGCGTCGATGACAACCAGAACGCCATCGGGCTTGAGAAGGATTATACGACTCTGAGCAAGCCCGACCGTGATGGTTTTCAGCTCCACCTTAGTAACCTTCTCGACAAATATTTGGGTAAGGAGGTCATGAAGCTCTGGAAACTAGAATGGCCCATCTATGACGAGAAGCAGATTTGTGTGGTGCAGGTAACGGCTGGCAATAAGCCCGTCTATGTCACCTATGAGGGCAAAGAAGAGTTCTTCGTGCGTAAGGAAGGCTCGTCGCAGCCTTTGACACGTGCAGAAGAGCATGCATGGGGACAAGGGCGTTGGTAGATGCTATGCCAATATTTGATAATGGCGCGATGTGGCTACGGTTTTTTGTCATATGCTTTCGCGATTTAAAAACGTCGCACCACATAGGCTTCGTGATACACCGCCTGATCCGCTGAAAATCTCAACTCCCGCTTTCGCGGTGTGCCGGTATGGCTGGATTTTTCCCTAGTCAGTCACTTTCTTGAAATCGATCGGCACCCCGCGTTTGATCGCCGCCTTCACGAGCCGATTGTGAATGCCGTTTGTCGCCGGAGCGATCATGTAGCCGCTGGTGAGGTCGCCGATCACCACGGACTGGTCGCGCGGTGCGACGATCCAGTGCAGACCAATTAGGGCACATAACATGGCGTCGACCTTGTCCTGGTCGGATTTCCTCGGGGCGATATCTGCGATGTATCCGTCGCACCATTCATCGATTTGCGACAACGCTCCCGACAGCCCGAAAGTCCGGATGGTTTCAATCACGGCTTGCCAGTGTTCAATCCGGAAACGCTTGCGAACAACCGGATTGTATTTGGGCTGAGCGAGCCGCTGGCAAAACGCGTCATTCAGGTTGATGAGCGCCAGGGCCGGAAAGACCTCGATCAGGAAAAGCCCCGATGCCGACGAACGCGCCGCTTCGGGATCCTCGACGGCATTAAGCCTGTTCTTGAAGCGCCAGATGGGTGCTGTGTCATCAAACATACCAATTTTCGAACGGTTCGCCGGCTGGACGCCGCCTCCCACCCAGGAGATGAGTGAGCCGGCTACCTTGTCGACCGGGCGCGATCCCTGGAGATTTGGCACAATCGTTGGCTGATCGAGCGCGACCAAACATTTGGCAACCTGCACACGTTCATTCTGGATGATTTCGTTTGCTTCACTGAACGTGGCCAGTTTCGGGGCCAAGTGCAGTCGCGTGCCCTGAGAGTCCATACGGATGATGCAGACTGCTCCCGGCGCTTTAGGATTATCCGTCCAGGCGGAATCGAAGCCTATAATCGAGACAGTTGACTTCGAGTTCTCATCGCAGCGTTCGGACAAGGCCATCGATCAATTATTCTCTCATGACCTTATCCAGCATATAACCGCAATAGCTACATAGTCCCTCGTGCTCGGCATGTATGATCTCGTTTAAAGGGATGTCTGCGCCGCAACGATAGCAGTCCTGGGTCCCATATTCGTAGCCGCAAACTGCACATGCGCCTTCGAAGTCAACATAGGTGTCGATGCCGCACTCTGTGCAGAGAAAGAGCGGGCCGTCTTCGCCGGCGTCCTTGATCCTCATGTAGGATTCATGACTAAGTGCGTCGCCCAACGACGCCTTAATCGCATCATCTATTTTGGGCTCCGCGCCGCACAAACTGCAGATTAGCTCAGCATTCCGTTGCTCTGCATTTTCGACATCGCTCTGACGGACCAATTTGGAGTCACATTCCGGGCAGATCAGTCCTGCCTTTGCTACCGTCTCGGAAATCCAGTTTAATTTTGAGAGACTTTCGCGACAACGATTCAGTTCCTTGTCATAGAGCGCCTTAGCTTCGAGCATAACCGGCCAAGCCCCGCCAAGGTGATCCCCCGGACTTTCAGCCATATGTTCGAACAATTGCACAACAACAGGAAACGCGTTCGCAATCGCTTCGCGAACGGCCTCTCGCGGTTTCTGTGTGTAGAGATGCTCAACGTCGTTTCTAATCTTGTTGAGCTCTTCGAGAGCTTTCTGATCAATGGCTAAGCCGAAGTCCTTGAAACGCTTCCCAATAGTGACAAAGTCGATCGTCGCGCGCCCATCCGGGACGACTTCAATTCCTCCCTGGCCATCAGGAATCGGCTTATACCTTGCTGCGACAAGCTCATCGAGATCCGCATCAGGAGCCGCCCTGACAAGGGTCTCTTTTGCGAGCAGCAAAACGCCCGCATAGAAGTTTCTGACGGCGGAGATAGCGCGACGCGGATCATTGGCTTGATAATCCTCGACCCCGAGCTGGATCGATATAATTGCATTCCTTAAAAGCTCACTCATTCAACCCATCCCGGCTGCGCTGGATTGCTCGCCATAATAGTGCACCAGGCAATTATTTCTATTCGCCTCAGCCGGCATGTCCAGCTAAATTGCCCTGGCGCCCTGATTTGATAATGTGGGCGCAGAGCATGGCGAGGAACGCATAACGTGACCACTCTGACCCTTTCGCAGCTGGAGGCTCATCTCTGGCGCGCCGCGGACATTCTGCGGGGATCGATCGATTCCGGCGATTACAAGCACTACATTTTCGGGCTTCTGTTCTTCAAGCGGCTCTCGGATGTCTGGCAGGAGGAGTATGAGGAGCGGTTGGCGCGATATGGAGATGCGGAGATTGCCGCCGATCCGGAAGAGCACCGCTTCGATATTCCCAAGGGGCATTTCTGGACCGATGTGCGCAAGCACACCACCGACATCGGCACGCATCTGAACGCGGCCTTCCGCGCCATTGAAGACGCCAACATGAAGCTGCGCGGCGTGTTCCAGGATGTCGATTTCAACAACAAGGAGCGCTTTCCGGACGCTATGCTGGAAAAGCTGCTGCAGCATTTCGAGACCTACCGGTTGCGCAAGTCCGATGTCGAGCCGGATGTGCTCGGCCAGGCCTATGAATATCTGATCGCGCAGTTTGCTGATGATGCTGGCAAGAAGGGTGGCGAGTTCTACACGCCGAAAATGGTCGTGCGGCTGATCGTCGAGTGCCTGAAGCCGGAGGAGGGGATGTCGATCTATGACCCGACCTGCGGCTCGGGCGGCATGTTGCTGGAAGCCGTGCATCACCTTGAGCGGCAGGGCAAGAACCCGAAGAGCCTGTCGCTGTTTGGCCAGGAGAAGAACCTCAACACCTGGGCCATCTGCCAGATGAACCTGTTCCTGCACGACATCGACGACGCGAAAGTTGCGCGCGGCGATACCCTTCTGGAGCCGAAGCACCTGACAGGCGAGGGCGTGAAGGCGATCCGCACCTTCGACCGGGTGCTGGCCAACCCGCCGTTCTCGCTGAAGAGCTGGGGCCATGATGTCTGGAGCCAGGGCGATGCTTATGGCCGCGACCGTTATGGCTGCCCGCCGAAGTCCTACGGCGACCTCGCCTTCGTGCAGCACATGGTGGCTAGCCTGAAGGAAGATGGCGTCTGCGGCGTGGTGCTGCCGCATGGCGTGCTGTTTCGCGGCGGCGCAGAGGGGCGTATTCGTGAGGGGCTGATCCGTGACGACCTGATCGAGGCGGTCATCGGCTTGGCGCCCAACCTGTTTTATGGTGCCGGCATTCCGGCCTGTATCCTGATCCTGCGTAAGGCGAAACCGGCGGCGCGCAAGGGACAGATCCTGATCGTCAACGGCGCGGAGCAGTTCGTCGAGGGTAAGGCGCAGAACCATCTGTCGGACGCCAATGTCGCCGCGCTGGCGAAAGCCTATGGCGACTTCACTGACACCGAGCGGCTGGCGCGGGTGGTGCCGGCGAGCGAGATCGAGGCGAACGACTTCAATCTCAACATCAGCCGCTATGTGCATCTGGGCGAAGAGGCGGACGAGGTCGATGTCGCAGTGGAAGTGGAGAAGCTTGTCGCGCTTCAAACCGAGCGGGATGCGGCGGAAGCGCGGATGATGGGCTTTCTGCGGGAGCTTGGCTATGTCGCGTGAGGTGCCGAAGGGGTGGTCAGAGAGCCAGATTGATGCAGTTGCTGATATCAACCCAGACAGCTTACGTTCGAATACTTCAGCCGATTACCGTCTAAAATACATCGACGTTGCTACGGTCGATGGCCCCTCAACCATGTTGGAACCACGCTCAATGAACTTTGGTGATGCACCCAGTCGTGCGCGTAAGCGAGTGAAGCGCGGGGACATTCTCGTCTCCACTGTTCGACCGTATCTGCGCTCTTTCTGCCAGGTGTTATCGAGTGAGCCGGACCTCGTCGCATCCACGGCTTTCGCGGTGTTACGCCCGAAGCCGCCAGTTGATGGCGACTTCCTGTATCAGCATGTTCTTTGGGAGAGGTTCGTCGAGCACCTGACGCCTAGAATGAAGGGATCGAATTATCCCGCTGTAACTGCCGGTGACGTGGGCGCTTATCCTTTTCTACTCCCCCCACTCCACGAACAGCGCCGCATTGCCGAAATCCTGTCCAGCGTCGATGACGCTATTGCGGCGACGCGGGTGGTGATCGAGCAGACTAGGAAGGTCAAGCAGGGCGTGCTCGAACGCCTGCTGACCAAAGGCATCGGCCATACGCGCTTCAAGCAGACGGAGGTCGGGGAGATCCCGGAGGGGTGGGAGATAAAACCCGTTGAAGACCTTTGTGTGCTCTCAAATGGAAATGGTTTTAGACCGCCGGATTGGAGCGACACAGGGTTGCCCATCATTCGTATCCAAAACCTCAATGGCGGTGAAAACTTTAATTACTTCAATGGCAAGCCGTTAGATAAGTGGTTGATCCACCCTGGTGATTTGTTGTTCGCTTGGGCAGGTGTTCGAGGTGTTTCGTTCGGTCCGACGGTGTGGCCAGGACCATTGGGAGTTCTGAACCAGCACATCTTCAAAATCTCGTGCCGCGAGAATGTGGACAAGCTCTGGCTGTTCCATACGATGAAGCTCATCACATCTAGGATCGAGGCCAAAGCGCACGGTTTCAAGGACAGCTTGCTCCATGTGCAAAAGAAGGAGATCACCGGGCAATTGGTTGCTGTTCCCCCTTTCTCGGAGCAGGTCAAAATCTCGGTGCGTGCGACTGAGGTTCAAGCTGCAGAGGACGCCCATGTGTCGTCGCTGAAGGGTCTTTTATCTGTCAAATCTGCCCTGATGTCCGACTTGCTGACCGGCCGCAAACGCGTGACCGGCACAATGCCAATGGCGGCAGAATAGGGCACATCATGACCAGCGGACCGGAATGGCATTTTGCTGAACACCCCACAATCGAGCACTTGCAAGCCATGGGCTATGGCTTCGTGCCGATGGCCGAGCATGCGAGATTGCGCGAGGGCGAAAATCAGGTTCTGTTCCGCCCGTATTTGATCGATGCGCTGATGCGCATCAACGGGATAGACTGGCCGTCCGCGGAAGCCGCCTATGGCGAGCTTGCGGCGATCAGTGACAACGCGGCCTGGTTGAAGGTGCTGCGCGGTGATTACGCCCGCATGGTATCCGGTCATGACACACGGCTGACGCTGCGGGTGGTCGACTTCCTCAATCCTGAGAACAACCGGTTCACCGTGACCAACCAGTTGCGCGTGAAGGCGGAGAACACCCGCAGGCCGGATGTCATTGTCTATGTCAACGGTATTCCGCTCGTCGTGATCGAAGCCAAGAGCCCGCTCAACATCAAGGACAAGACCGGAGAGGCCTTCGAGCAGATCAGGCAATATGAGCAGGATATTCCGCGCCTGTTTTTCTCCAACGTCTTCAACATCGTCACCGACGGCGCCCTGGTGCTCTATGGCGCCACCGGTGCCAGCTCGAAATATTTCGGCGAATGGCGCGACCCTTGGCCGAAGAGTGATGCTGATTTCACCGACAGCCTCGCCAAAGGGCTCTGGTGCCTGCTGGAGCCGAGCCGGCTGCTCGATCTCATCGCCCATTACGTGGTGTTCGAGAAGACCGAGGACGGCACGGTCAAGAAGATCTGCCGCTACCAGCAGTTCCGTGCCGTCAATCGCATCGTCGAGCGGGTGCTGGAGGGCAAGCATAGGCAGGGGCTGATCTGGCACACCCAGGGCAGCGGCAAATCGCTGACCATGGTGTTTGCCGCGCTGAAGCTGAAGACGCACCGGACGATCGTCTCTGAGGCGCTGACCAACCCCAATATCCTGGTGTTGACCGACCGCGTCGACCTGCACACGCAGATCAGCGGCACCTTCGTTGCCTGCGGCCTGCCGAACCCGACGCCGATCGACAGCATCAAGGATCTGCATGAACTGATCCGCAGCGGCAAGGACGGGCACACGGCGCTGTCGACCATCTTCAAGTTTCAAGGATCGAGGGAGCCGATCGAGAATTCGGAAAACTGGATCGTCATGGTGGATGAAGCCCACCGCACCCAGGAAAAGGACCTCGGCGCCTATCTGCGCGCCACCTTGCCCAAGGCGCGCTTCTTCGGTTTTACCGGCACGCCGGTGAAAAAGGATGACAAGAACACCTATGCCAACTTCGGCGTGGTCGGTGAAAGCTATCTCGACAAATATGGCATCGACGACGCGGTGGCCGACGGCGCGACCGTGCCGATCTACTATACCGGCCGCAAGACCGATTGGCACATCGACGAGGCCAAGATCGACATTCTTTTCGACACCTGGTTTGCCGAGCTGGACGACGACCAGCTGAACGAGATCAAGAAGCGTGGGGTCAGGATCGAAGACCTGGTCAAGCATCCGCGCCGGATCGAACTGATCGCCTATGACATCTGGACCCATTTCAAGGCCTATGCGCAGCCGGACGGTTTCA
>Ga0209345_10001701_pt1 | contig 25787 bp, 23 predicted proteins | sample Cruoilmetagenom7_FD_187294 | JGI IMG/M metagenome (GOLD analysis project Ga0209345, IMG submission 187294) | Oil polluted marine microbial communities from Coal Oil Point, Santa Barbara, California, USA - Sample 7 (SPAdes) (version 2) | ecosystem: Environmental > Aquatic > Marine > Oil seeps ...
ACTGATCAGGCCGGCCTTTTTGACGCGGATCCCCGTCTGGTGACGAGTGCCAACCTCATTGAAGAAGTGCATGCGATTGATGAGGAACTTGAGGCAATGGCGAGCGGCGTCTCAAGTGGGCTTGGCTCTGGTGGTATGGCCTCGAAACTGGCCGCCGCAAAGATGGCAAGCCACTCGGGTGTTCCCACGGTGATTGCAAGTGGCCGCGATCCTGACGTGTTGCTGTCTCTTTTGCATGGTGCGCCTATTGGCACTTTGGTACGTCCACAACCGCGCCGGCTTTCTTCTCGTAAACTCTGGATTGCTTTTGCACAACCGCCGGCAGGCCGTCTTGTGATCGACAAGGGTGCGGTGCGGGCACTTGTGGAGAACGGGAGATCTCTTCTTGCCGTGGGAATTGCCGCGGTGCGTGGCAAATTTATTGCAGGTGATGCAGTGGAAATCCTGGATGGAAAGGAAAATCTTGTTGCGAAAGGTCGTGTGCGTGTGGACGCTGAAACGGTACGAAGTGCTGCCGGAAACCGTGGTGCTCCCGTTATTGTACACCGAGACGACCTCGTGGTGCTGCGGTGACTGATTTTGTGGCTTCGCGTTCTCGCTATGCTGCCCGTTTGATCGCGCGTTCTCCTCTCTATCGTCGCGTCGAAGCTGCGGAACTTCTGGGTGCTGATCGTTCCTGTGCAGAGGACCCGCTTTGGCAGGTGCTCGATAGCGAGCGGGACGCGCACGGCATCACGTGTTTGCTGCGTACTTGCCCACTCGGTGTAGTTGTTGCTTTTGATCCGAGCATCGATCTCCTCGCCGATCTTCTCCTTGCGGGAAATGCGATTGTGGCGGTGCGAGTTGGGGGGACAGGTCCCGATATTGAGACGGTGCGTGCCACGCTTATGAAGTCGGGTCTGCCTTTTGATGCCGTGCAGGAAACGTCGGTGCTTCCCGATATAGAGGTGGACGCGCTTGTTGCTCCGGAAGGAGAAGTCATCCATGCCGAACGAGTCGGGACTCGTTCGCATCTCTATGTTGACGAACATGCTTCCCGGCACAATGTTCCGTATGTGTGTATGAATGCGCTTGGCCATAATGTTGTGGACGCAATTGTGCTGCATGCTTCCTATCCGCAAGATGCTGCGAATGATCTTCTCGCGGCATTGCGCGCGGCAGAAAGCAATATTGAGGTACGGACTGTTGCGAGTTTGCGTGACGCTGCCGTCCTTATTGATACTGCCTCATCTGGACATGTCGAGACAGTGTTGACAGAAAACCTTCGTGCGGCACGCGATTTTGTCACGGGTGTCGATGCCAGGCGGATTGTGGTGAATGCTTCCCCTGCATTTGGCGCGCGTTTTGCCGAAGATTTGGCTGCTGCTCCGTTTCCGCCCGTGCAGCATCGTGCCGGCCTGGCCAGTTTCATGAAAACACGCTGGACTTTTCTTGGTACTGGACAGTCTTTGCCCCTCTGAGGTTTTCCAGGACGGGCATTCCTGCCCGGAGTGCCGATGTTTTCTGACTTACCGGCTGTTCTGGTCGGGTTTTCTTCTTCTTGTCATTTTTTCTTTTTGAAATGGTTTGATGGTCTATCGCGTGTCCGGTGCGGTGTGTCCGCTTCTCCTCTCTGGCAAAGTGCCTGCTCGCGCCTTTTCCCATTCTCAAAATTTTTTCTCTGCACGCAGTTGAAGCACAGGACATTTTTTTCTCTATTTCCTATGTCTACCTGGTCTTTTGTCTTCCTCGCAATATTTTTTGTTGCCTGCAATAACCGATAGAGCATGGGTTTTTGCCCTTTGTGCAGACAGCAAAGAGCTGGACCTGTGCTCTATCGAGTAGACAATTCACACCAGAAGCTGGGACGATGAAGGTGCTGCTTGTCTTGTCGGCTCCGATTTCAAGCGAAAAGAGACCCGACAGTCGGGCAAAATGAGAGGAAAGCAGAAAACGTCGACATGAGTCGGCGGTAGGGAATCCTGCCGTTGCCCTGGGGGAAAGATGGTCACCGAGCTTAACGCGGACACTGCTGGCGAGGGAGCCATTCCCGCTACTTTGCCGATCTGGAAAAGCCTTGAAGATGTAAGCGAGCGGCTCGCAGACACGAACTATGTGCCAGACGACCAAATTGCGAGCGTTATCTACCTGGCAGACCGGCTTGCCAAACCTATTTTGTGTGAAGGACCTGCGGGAGTCGGGAAAACGGAACTCGCAAAATCTGTTGCGGCTGCCTCAGGCCGCCGTTTTATTCGCCTGCAATGCTACGAGGGACTCGACGAAGCCAAAGCCCTTTACGAGTGGAACTACAAAAAACAACTCTTGCGCATACAGGCCGACCAGGCGAAAGATCATGAGTGGAATGAGATTGAAGATTCCATCTTCAATGAGGATTTCCTCCTCACCCGACCTCTGCTTGAGGCAATCTGGTCACCTGAGCCTGTAGTGCTCCTGATCGACGAAGTCGACCGGGTCGAAATTGAAACAGAAGCCTTGCTTCTTGAAGTGCTTTCCGACTTCCAAGTGTCGATTCCCGAATTCGGGACCTTGCGCGCGCGCAGTCAGCCTACTGTGCTGCTCACGTCGAACAACACCCGTGAGCTTTCCGAAGCACTCAAACGCCGCTGTCTCTACCTCCACATCAAGTATCCCGACATTGATCGGGAACGCGCGATCATTCAAGCCCGTGTTCCCGAAGCAGATGAGGCTCTCGCTGACCAGGTTGCACGGATCGCCCATTCGATCCGTTCGCTTGACCTGAAAAAGGCTCCCTCTATCTCTGAAACGATCGACTGGGCACGTACACTATTGTTGCTCGGGGTCAAGAAAATCGATGCCGTGACTGCCAAAAGCACTCTGAATGTTCTCCTCAAGTACCAGTCGGACATCGAGAAGGCAGAACGGGAGCTGGAAATCGAATGAGCATCACCGACACGGAGTACAAAGACGCGCTCCTCCGCACCGGGGAGGGCATGCAAAAAACCCTGCTCGCGTTTGTGGACGAGCTGCGCCTTGTTGGCGTTCCCGTCTCCATTTCCGAAGTCCTTGACGCGCTGTCCTCCTTGTCCCACATTCCGCTTTCCGACAGAACGGCGTTCAAGGCCTCTCTTGGCGCCACAATGGTGAAGAACGCGGCTCACTATGCGGCTTTTGACGCTGCGTTCGAGATCTTCTTCGCGATCAAACCCTTTGAGTCTGTCGAGGGAAGCCAAACCGACGAACTTGAAGAATCGATGAAAGAAGATTCCGACTTGTCGGATTTTCTGCAGTCGGGTGAGCAGCCGGGTCCTGGCGGCGGTGCCGGAGACACCGATGTGCAGGCCCTTCTGGAATCGATTTTTGAGGCTCTCCTGAACGATAACGAATCGGAGATCCGTTCAGGTGCCCGCCAGGCAGTGACGGTGTTTGCCAGTATGGAACCGGGTCGTCCTGTCGGGGGAACCTACTATCTCTATCGCACCTTGCGGGGCGTGCATGTAGAAAACCTGGCGCGCCGCTTGCGTGAGGCAGGACGCAAAGAACATGTCGGAGGCGGGGATGGCGACGCGGCAAAGCCCGGCGATGGTATTTCTGCTCTAGAAGAGCGCCTTCTTCGAGAAGATGTCGACCGTCGTCTTGAAAAGTTCAAAAGTGAGGTGAAAGACGAAATTCGCCGTCGGCTTGTGGACGATCGGGGAGCGGAAGCTGTTGCGAAAACCACCCGCAAACCCCTACTCGAAGAAGTCGACTTCATGCACGCGACGTCAGTGGAAATGGCGGAGTTGCGCAGCATGATCAACCCGCTTGCCCGTCGGTTGCAAGCGCGTCTTGCGATGCGCCGTCGTCATCGCAACAGGGGCCGTCTTGACGTGCGCAAAACCATGCGCGAGTCGCTGTCTTCAGGCGGTGTGCCGCTCTACCCCCGCTATAAACATCCGCGCCCAAGTAAGCCGGAACTCTGGATTGTGTGCGATATTTCTGGTTCTGTTGCGAGTTTCGCGCGCTTCACTCTCCAGTTTATTTATGCCATCCAGTTGCAGTTTTCCAAAGTGCGGAGTTTTGTCTTTATTGATGAGGTTGATGAAGTCACAGACTTTTTCAAGACGGACGACCTTGGCAAGGCATTGCAGCGTATCAACAATGAAGCAAACGTGGTGTGGATTGACGGCCATTCTGACTACGGCAATGCGTTTACCCGCTTTTATCAACGCTACGGGGACCAAGTCACGAAAAAATCTTCTGTGATTATCACTGGTGACGCCCGAAACAACTATCACTCTTCTGAAGCGGAAGTGATTGCGGAGCTCGCCGATCATTCCCGTCATCTTTTCTGGCTGAACCCCGAACCAACGGCCTACTGGGATACTGGTGACTCCATCGTGTCGGAGTACGGTACGCATTGCGAGGGGGTCCATGAGGTCCGCAACCTCAAACAGCTCGAGGTATTCGTCGAATCTCTCGTGGATCACTGACACGCCTTTCCCTGCGCCCATTTTTGCGTCGCATGGAGAAACCGGCAGCAACATTTCCTTGCGTCCCGGTAAAAAGGATGCTGATTCTCCTCGCGGTCACGCCGACGGTGGTTGTCGTCGTCTGGGCGTTTTTGGTGGCACTTTTGATCCCCCGCACGCCGGGCATATTGCTGCAGTGACCGCGGTACTGCACCAGGGCGTCTGTGATCAGGTTGTGTTTGTGCCAGCCGGAACGCCCTGGCAGAAAGCAGGCCGGGACGATCTCAGCAGTCCTGACGACCGTTATGCCATGACGGTTCTGCTCGCGCGGGAGTTGTCCGCGTGCACGGTGAGTCGTGTTGAGATTGACCGGCCAGGCCCAAGCTATACCGCGGATACGCTTGTTCTTTTTCGTGAACGCTTTCCGGATACCGAGCTCTTGCTTATCTTGGGTGCAGATGCTGCGATTGGTCTTCCCACCTGGCACCGGGCCGAAGAAGTACTTGCCCTTGCCCAACTTGCTGTTGTTCCCCGCCCCGATTCTGGTACAGAACTCCTCGAACTTGCCGAAAGACTCGAAGGGAAGGCTTCGCTCTTCTTCGTTGATATGGAACCAGTCGATCTGTCTTCTACCGGCGTGCGTTGCCGGTTGGGTCGTGGCGAATGCGGTTTGGCGGGCCTCCCGGTGCCAGTTGAAGAATACATACGAAAACGAGGACTTTATGGCACGCGATGAGCGGCAGCCATTGTCTGACAGGCAGACGGGAAAGCGCCAGAGTCAACCGGGAACGATCGTGCGAGGAACAGGAACCACTGTTACCGTCGCCGATTGGCTCTATGACGCGTGGATGACGGATCTTCCATCCTCCTCTTTTGCCGGCGGTAGGAAACACAAAGAGGAAACGGTTGCGGTTTTCCCTGAGGAAGCGGAAGTGATTTCTGCTGTAGCTGCAGGACGGGTGTTGCCGGTATCTTTTGCAGATCCAGAGGCAGATCCAGAGGTGTTGGGTTCCAGAGCGGTGTGGGGGGGAAGCGATTCGGTCGCTGCTGCGCAGGTGTGCTTTTCCCAGACAGAGACGGATTGCAAGAGGGGCGAGCAATCCCTGTTTGCTTCGGCGTCTGTTTTGCCGGAAAACAGGGATCTCTTGCAGTCGTGTCACACGGAAGCTGGAGGAAGTAGTTCCCAGCTTCTCGTTCGTAGCGTGTCTTGTTTGCCGGTTCCCCTGGATTGGGAACGATATCCGAGTTTTCTTTCTGCACAATCCGAGATTTGCCCTGCGACCTGGTTCGCGATCCAGCCTGAGGTTGTGCCTGCTGTGGTTGTATCCCCTTTTTGGCAGGATACTTCGGACCCGCTTCGGAATGAAGACGATACGGGCGTGTTTGCGCCGTCTCCTGTGTCGCCTGTTGCGCCGGTGATCAAGGCATTGTCACAAAAGCGTGTTGCTGCGCGTCGTCTTGTTCTCGCGAAAGGCATTTTCGCGATTTTTCTTGTGTTTTCTGCTTTTGGTGCAGTGCTTTCCCTGTCTTCTGATGGGCGGGATAATCCGGCAGGGGAAGCCGCGAGACGCTTTTTTGATGGAAGCACGGTCTTGCTGATGCAGCGGGATGGAGACAGGATCGCGACCTTCACTCTTTTTGCTGCACACGAGGATGGGGGACAGGTGCTTGTGATCCCTGCCGGATTACAGGCTGATATTCCTGATCGTGGTGCAACTGTTCTTGGAGACATTGGCACTGGGCCGGGGGCTGCGGAGACCGCAGCGAAGCTGGTTGCGAACCGGCTTGGTCTCCGTGTCGACCATTGGATAGAAACGGATTCTGTTGGCTTGGACGCCCTTTTTGGTCGTTTAGGTGTGCTTCCTCTGCGTGTGCGTGAAGACTTGATTGCCTCGCAGTCTGCGGTATCTCACGAGAATTCTCCTTTTTCTTTTCTCGCGGGATGGCGTGAGCTACTTCCTCGTGAGACCATTGCCTATCTGAATGCCCTGACGCCACGCGGGGAATTAGCGCGTCTTGTCCGGCATACAGACGTGTGGAAGGCCTTGTTCGCTGAGCTTGCAGATGATCCGGCGCGTGCGAGTCTGCTTTTTGCAGCGAACAGCGGATGGCAAGTCTCCGAGGGTGGTGCTGCGGGAGCGGCAATGGTTTTCTCCCGTCTGGCCGAGCAGTTTGATGGTTTACGGGCAGGGATTTTGGGCGTGAGTCTTGGAGAACCGCGTGACGGACAGGAAACTTTCCGTCTGGATCTAGAGGGTCTGCATATCTTGCAGAGCCGTTTCCCTGTCAATCTTGTGTTTGATCGTGACCGTCCGACACTCGAGTTGCACACTTTGCCGGAAGGTGGGGGTGTCTCTTTTCTCTTTTCTCGCTTGAACCCGCAAGATTATCGTTTGGTGGGGAGCGCTCCGGTTTCTCCTGGTCCCGATCAGACGTGGATCGTGTACAGATCAGAACAAGACCGTTCAAAGGCGGAGACATTGCGGGCAACGCTTGGCCTTGGCCGGCTTGTGAAAGACCCGCAGCGTATTGCGAGTGGGGATCTCACTCTTGTTGTGGGCCGAGATATTGCAGGGCCACTTGCTGTTGTTCCGGGCGTGTCTGCTTCGGAAGAGGCTGCTGTTGAGGCAGGGTATGAGAACGTTTTGGAAAAGATTTTTTCTCCTGTTGCACCGCGAAGATAGGTGCCGGGCCAGGGAGTGGCCTTGTGTCGACGATTGTGGGGTTGTGGCTGTTGTGCCTGGTGTTTCCTTGCCGCAGGCAGCTGCTCTCCGCAGTATTGCGAAAAGCATTGCCAAAAAAGAGACTGCGCGTTCTTGTTGATGTGTTGACAGGTTGTGCGCCTCTCTTGGTTTTTGTATTCCGGTCTGTATCGTGACGCAACCTGGGGTCTCCAGAAAAAAATGGGCAGAGCCGATGAGACCTCATGGCGAGAGACGTTGTCCGGTTTTTGGTGCTTGACTACGCCCTTTCCGACCCGGAAAAGGTGTGCGGAGAGCTTGAAAACGCGCCTTTCTTCCCTGTCCGAACAAAACGGGCAGATACTTTATCTCACGCGTGTGCACTTTGGCCGATGTCTGCTTTTGACATGGTTTTGTTGGGATGGGAAGAAAAAATTTCCGCAGTGTTGGCTGATCTGCGAGCTGTGACGGGGACAACCTCCTTGGCTTTTCGTGATGAACTGCCAGTGTTACTGCTTGTGCCTCTGACGAAAGCGGAGGGGGCCTTACGGGCCTTGCGGATGGGGGCGAGTGGCATTATGTGGGATGGCCCCCCAGGGATTGGTGTGCAAGTAGCCCATATTCTGGGTAGGACGTGTATTGCCCAAGGTGCCCGGGAACAGGCAAAAGCAGGGTTGCGGAAATTCCATGTGGTGAAAAAGTCCTGTGGACATAGTGCACTTGCACATGGGCTCGATGTCACCGATGCTCATTCTCTCTCAGGGAACTCTCCTTCCTGTCGTGAAGAACTGCTCACGCGTGTCTCGCACGAACTGCGTACGCCGCTTACGGCAGTGCACGGTACGATCGAGATTTTGTCTGGGCAGTTGCGGAGCGAGCTGTCTCCTTTGCTGCGCGAGTGTTTCGATATTGCCCTGCGTAATGTTCGCCAGCTCCAAGGGATGATCAACGATCTTGTGGACACCGCGCGTGTCTGCCAGGATCAGCTTGCACTTGATCGCACACGGATTGAGACCGGGGAGCTGCTCGAGGATGTGGTGCGTGTTGCCGGCTCGTCTGCAGTGCAGGAGGTAACGCAGAGAGCTGCGGGGGTCGTACTTGCGGGAGGGCCCGAAGGCACGCCTCCTGTGTTTGGTGATGAAAAACGACTCCGGCAAATACTTGAAAGCCTGATAAGTGTTGCCTCGCGGCACAGTGTGCCAGGTTCCGATGTCCGTTTATCGGCGCTCCCTGAGTGTTCAGACGATCAGAGAGCTGTGCCCCAGATCCCAGGCAGTGTGCTGTTCACTGTTTCTTTTTCTTCTGTGGATGGACGAGATCTGCAAGAAATTGCCGAAGGCTTATTTGAACCTTTCGCTCCTGTTGGGGAATCTATGAAGAATGTGGGGAGGCAAGGTCTCGGGCTCGATCTTTTCCTGGCCAGGATGCTTGTGGAAATGCATGGAGGCGAGATTCGGGCGCAAGGCCTTGAAGGATCTCCGAACGCTTTTGTTTTCAGTATTCCGGTCTTTTTGTGAGCGCGCGCGTCAATAGTGAGGGCAGGGGAGAGGGCTTTCCCCGTGTCCACTGCCGGTGATCCTGTTGGACTTTTCCCTGACGCGCCTGCGCGCGTTACCTACGCTCCGGACTACCTATGTAGAGGTACGATCGATATCGGGTTCCCAGCTCACAAGGGGAGCGTCTGCCCACAGTCGCTCCAGATTGTAATGGGCTCGTTCTTCCTCGAGGAGCACATGCACGAGAAGATCTCCATAGTCGAGGAGCACCCAGCGGGCGTCTTCCATGCCTTCACGTCGTATAGGTTTCTGATTGTGGGCTGTCCCTTTGAGACAGTCCTCGATATGCTCACTGATCGCGCGTACTTGTCGATGGTTTGCCCCGGCAGTAATGACAAAGTAATCCGCGATCGATGTCACTGAGGATACGTCCAGGATGACGATCTCAGTGCCGTTTTTCTCATTGGCAGCAGTGGCGGCAGCGCGCGCAAGTGTTGTCCTACGGTTTTTGTTGTCAATGGAGCGGACTCTTTGGATATCTGCACTTGGCTGGGTGGCGATGGGATTATCCCTTCTGCTTTGCTTGGTATACCACGAGGAAGGTGATGCTGCACTGCGCCTTTCTCGTGACCAAAGCACTCTTTCTCGGAAAGAAAGTTGGCTTCTTTCAAAGAAAGGCTATCGCGCGGAGAAGAAAACTCAACGACAAAAGGGCCAGATTTGTTCGTGAAATACAAAGTGGTGCTGCGATTGTGCGGTCTCCGTTTTGCAGATTCGCTCCCGCCTGGGGTTTCATGAAACCCCAAAGAAAAGATACCGGGGTCAAAACGGCCTGGTTTGCGTGTGACGCGCGGGAGGAACGATGGCCTCACAAGGAAGATCTGACGAGAATGGGAGTGGTGTGCATGACACACAGGAAGCACAGGTGCGTGAGGCTTTGCGTACTTTGCTTGACCGTCATGATCCGGCGACGCTTTCTCCCGAGGAGTTTCTTGGCGCACAATATGACGCAGGATTGGCCTGGGTGCATTTTCCTCCTGGACGCGGTGGACTTGGCGTCAACCCGAAACTCCAGACTCTTGTAGACGAACATATGATCGTGCTGCGTGCGCCCCGCTGCTTTCCGAAGAACCCTATCGGGTACGGAATGGGAGCACCTACCCTGCTTGCGCACGGCTCAGAGGATCAACAGGACCGTTATCTACGCCGTCTTTTTACCTGTGAGGACACCTGGTGCCAGCTTTTCAGTGAGCCGAGTGCGGGCAGTGATGTCGCGAGCCTCGCGACCTCAGCGGTGAGAGACGGTGATGAGTGGATCGTGAACGGCCAGAAAGTCTGGACGACACTTGCGCACCTTTCGCGCTATGGGCTGCTTGTCACAAGAACCGCACCTGAGCAGCCGAAGCATCGGGGTCTTACCTATTTTGTGCTCGATATGCATGCTCCTGGAGTGCAGACACAACCGTTGCGCCAAATGACAGGCGACGCCGAATTCAACGAGGTATTCCTGACGGACGTCCGGATCCCTGATAGTGAACGGCTCAGTGCAGAAGGAGATGGGTGGAAAGTCGCGATTACAACCCTGATGAATGAGCGGGTCGCGCTGGGCGGTTCGCAACCGCGGGTTTTCGCGATGGAACAATTGATGGAGCTTTGGCAAGAGAAGCGGCCAGATGACAAGATGCTCCGTGACCGGATGACCCGCCTCTATATTGCATCAGAAGTGTGTAAATATAATGCCCTTCGTTCGAGTGCGAACCGAAAGGCAGGAACACCTGGCCCAGAAGGGTCGGTCGGGAAGCTTTTTGTGGCCGAACTCAATCAGCGCATCTGGAATTTTTGTATCGAGCTCGAAGGTGCGAACGGCATGCTCTATCCGAGCTACACCGACCTTAACAGCGAGCACCCGCACTCGACTGGGCAGCCTTTTCTGCGTGCACAGGCCAATACTATTGAGGGCGGTACCTCCAACATTATGCGCAATATTCTGGGAGAACGGGTCCTGCAACTTCCTGGAGAACCACGGCCTGACAAGGGTATTCCCTGGAGGGATGTGCCGCGTAGCTGAGAAACGGCGCGCGAGACCGGCGCGTTTACCGGCGCTACCCCAGGGTTTGTTGTCCATCAGGATGAGCTTGGGGACGCGACACGAGGCCGTGGGACCATTCTACGTATTTTTCAACTACACTGCGTTCCTGAAACCGCGTGCGCAGGCTGCCATATTCGGCGTTGCCAGTTGCAGTATGTAGAAAAACAGAAAAATATCGTAATAGGTGAAAATACGCGCGCTGTCTTTTTCTGAGATGAAAAGCTGCATGCAAGCATGGCTGCAGCCAGTTCTCCAAGGTGGAAGGAGAATCGCTATGGGGTGGTGGCGCCGAAGCTGGGTAGTCCTCACAGCCTGCGTACTTTGTCCTCCCGCGGGAGTCGGTCTCATCTGGTTCGCGGGGTCCGGTCCTCCCTGGACACTTCCCGCGAAACGCTGGACAACCTTCGCTGCCGTCGCCTGGTTTCTACTTGCCCTTGCCTACAGCGATCGTCTTTTCGTGTTTCCTGCCCTCGAAAACAGGCACAGTGCAACACATGAACGTCCCTCTCCCTACACAGAAAGTGCCACCTCACCTCCTGGACTTTCCCCCATCGCAGACAAGACCGATTCGCCGGACACATCCTGCTCCTTTTCGTTTCCCCCCGATCCGGCGAGCAGCTGGCTCCTGCGTCGCCGTCTTGCCCAACTCCTCATGGTGGGTGTCGATCCTCACGATGCCCACGATGCCACGACAACCATTAAAAAACACGAAATCGGCGGTATCTTCATCGGAGGAAAGGCCAACGGAATCTTTCGCAGCGGTTTCCTTCCCCAGCTGCAAAACCTTCTTCCCCATGCTCCCATATGGGTTGCGGTCGACGACGAGGGCGGTCGGGTCCAGCGTATCGACGGCCTGCACGGTTCCAGACCAAGTGCCCGTCGCCTGGCTGCCTCTTTTACCCCAGACGAAGTGCGCGCGCTTGCCACCACACAGGCACAACAACTCCGTGCCCTCGGCATCACCATGAACCTTGCTCCTGTGGTGGACGTCTCAGACCAACCAGCCCGTGCGGTGATCGGCGATCGTTCCTTCTCCAGCGACCCCACCCAAGTCTCTCGATACGCGATTGCTTTCGCAGAAGGCCTTCAGGCCGGCGGTATCTTCCCTGTGCTCAAACATTTCCCCGGTCACGGAAGAGCCTCCCACGATTCCCATCATGGTCCTTCGGTCACGCCTCCTCTTGCCGAGCTCGCCACGACCGATTTGTTGCCCTACCGAGAAATCCTTGGAACTTCTTCACACGCCGATTCGCATGACCACCTCCTCGCGGTCATGATGGGCCATCTTGACGTGCCTGGCCTGACCACCGATGCGCCTGCCGGCCTCGATCCCTCTGCCTACCGCCTCCTCCGCCAGGACCTTGGTTTCGACGGAGTCGTCATGACCGACTCTCTCACGATGGGAGCGATAGCCGCCCGCTGGGACTTGCCTGTTGCCGCCGAACGCGCGCTTATCGCCGGAGCAGACATGGTTCTTTGGCCTTCCACAGCCCGTGTTGGTGCGGTGATCGACCATCTCGAAGAAGCAGTTGAACAGGGACGTCTCTCCCCGGCACGTGTGAACGAAGCTGCGGACCGTATACGACGCGCGAAAAAAACAGCGTCCTGTACTTTTTTTCGCGCCGACTTCCCTCGTTAGGTACGGGGGAACGTTTTGAACGAGATCTTGACAAGCTGACCGCGGTCAGCTTGTGGGCAGACTCTTTTGCGGGTTTTCCTCGCTGCAGGCAAAATCCAAGAGCTCTTCTTGTGCTTCTTCACTTTCGACGGACGCCACTTGTTCCTGGAGTGCTGCCGCTATCACCGCGACTGTGCCTGCTTGTGTAAAACGCCAAAAGGGAGGATATTCACGGAGACGCTGTAGTCCCCCAAAATAGGAACGGTAGGCAACGTGCCCGTCGATCACGATCGACAACACTGGCGTCTCGGCCACAGAATAAACGACTGCCCCTGCCTCGCGTAGACTATCGAAACCCGCAGGACCTACGGCTTGAGCGAGTCCTGCGACAACCGGCACCTCCCGACTCGACAGCTCTTTTATATGCTGGGTTGCCCATGCGAGAGAAATCTGTGGTTCCTCCATCTTCGACGTTCCTGCAGGCAGACAAAGACGGAGCTGCACATACTCAGATGCCTGCGCGAGATCCTGCTGGAGAGAAAGAAGAAAAGAATCGGCTGCAAGAAGACGAGCTGTTCCGTTTTCCCAAGCCTTCCAGCCCGGTGTTTTTTCCTGCTGTCTGAGTGAAGTCTCCGCTAACACACTCCGCGCGAAACGCGACGCACTGTACGCCGCCATGTGATGGTGCAGTTTTTCGCGTGCGCTGTTGTCTTTTTCCATGAGATGACTCTTGTTGCGTGGGAGAGGTCCCCGGACAAGCACGAACTGTTCACGAGCCCTGGTTGTTGCCCGTAGAAAAAATTCTTCTTCTTCTTTTTCGTTGCACTCTTGAATTGCGATCTCATCGCAAATCACAAGATCGTTTTCCTCCGTGCAGAAAGAAGAAGGAGTCCCTGCAATCACCCATGAGGAGAGACCAGTTTCCTGCAGCAACAAACCCAAGAGACGAGCCTGCGCCAACGAGGGTGTGAGAAGAGCAATGGGCGCTGGTCGACCTGGCAAAGGTTCCGGAATTTGGGAAGCACATCTTCCCGCGAGTTCCACGCTCGCTTGGGCAACAATCGGATCTGCCCACCCCTCTACCCCATGCAAAGAAACATGCACAGACTGCCGGCCGAGTTCTGAGATGTCGAGTAGACCGAGAGCTGTGTTGCCGAAACCGTACTGTTTCCACCCATGTGGCCTGCGGTCTTCTGCTTCCGAGAAGTTACGCAACCTTGTCTTGTAGGCAAGTTTTTTCGCGAGTGCCGCGATTTCCGGACGCATCCGACGTTGCGTATTCAATACTGCGAGATGAGGATGAAACCGGTTTTTTCCTAACGCTTTTCTCACGCCTGCCCGGGTAAAAATATCAGAAGACGCCTCGTCGTCGTCGGTGCTTGGGATATCGGTTGTGTCGTCGCCGGTTGTTTCCTGCTTCGGCGTGTCTGCGCTGCAAGCCAGTGGGGGAGAGAACCGATAAAAATCATCCGCGAGCACCACTCTTTTTTCTGCTTTTCCCAGGAAAGTCGAGACTATGGGAAAAGGTAGCGTACATGCCCGGTCGACAATGACCCGATCGAACCGGCGCTCGGCATGAAGGTCAGTCCACACACCAAACGGCGTCGCAAAAATCACCTGCGCTTTCTGCGTAATGTGTGTCATATTGTTGGCAGACTCTTGTTCGAGGCCGGCGCGCCGTTCGCTTATCACAATCTGCTGATCTAAAATACTTCTATGTTCCGCAACTAGTGTTTCATAGTCTGGCAAGTGCTCTGTTTCCAGCTGGGTGACCGTCATGGCCTTCTTGCGCCGCACGGTCTGGCGTTCTGCCTCCTGCGCCGCTTCTTGCTTTTCCACAGCTATTTTCTGGGCTGCTTCCGCAGCCTCCGCTGCAACCGTGACCCGCCGTCTGATCCGTTTATCCATACCACGCTGCTCAGCCCTGCTCCTTGCTGCATTCGCCGTGGATACCGCAGCGGTAGCTGCCGCTTTTGCTGCCCCTGCCGCGGAGAGCTTCAGCTCCATCTCCAGGGAAACCTCCTCCAGACGCGCAAAAGCAGTATGGTAACGTTCCCAAACGGCGAGATCCTCGACAACTGCATCAAGAAGCAAGTCGGACGCCTGCTCCCGCTCCCGAAGATCATCGAACTCGACTTGGACATGCGCGGACATCTCTCTCGCAAGACGCTCTGCAACCACCTCATCTGGAAGAGGGGAATAACGCGCCTCCCCAATCTTGATAAAACCCCTTTGCGAGACAAGTAAAGGATCATGCAAAAAAGCAGTGCATACCGTTTCCGGAGGAGAAAGACCTTCAGTACCGAGCAAAGCCCCAATCAAATATTCAAGCCTTGTATGCGATGACACCACAAGAACCGATTCGCCAAGCTCTACCGCACCCGCGATCACCGCTGCCAGAGTGAGAATAGTATCTGCCCCAGGCAACCCCCACACATACGTCACCTCAGATCCCAACGCTTGTTCCCACACCCCAGTCGTGTCATGCGAAAACGCCCGAGACCTCCCTAAAACCCGCCCCTGTTGTGCTCTTGCCCGCAAAAAAGGAGGAAGAGAATGACGATGTTTCTTCGCAATGCCTTGTACTGCCTTTTGCGAGAGCTTCCGCCGCGCTGCCGGCGCCAGAATTTCATCCCCCGGCATTGCCACCTTCACCGACTGCAATTCCAAACGCGCCGCTTCCACCCGCTCCCCAAGCCCAATTCCCGCTTCATTTGTCTCAAGAATCGTAAGATGCAACCGTTGACCATCGACCGAGGCAGCAAGAACCGGAAAAACACGTTCTTCTACCTGCAATTCTCCCTGAGTTTCTTCCAAATAAGAAGGGAGCAGCCCTCTGAAATGAAATACATACGACACCACCCGCTTCCCAAGACGCGCAGCTCGTTCCCCGTCACTGAGAACGAATGTTTGGGCTGGTCGCTCGCTCTCAAATCTTCCTTCAAGGGCGTTCATTAGACAAAGCGCCCAGTCCTCCACGTCTCTCTCCATTTTCTAGGATCTCTCACCAATTACTCCCTTTGACCGGGCTTTATAAAGCCTACCCCCTGTTCAGTAAAGAGAGAAGAAGAACACAAAATAGTAATAATTGCAGAATGCCGGTAATGATGGATCTTTATGGAGAAAACAAGAGAAAAGAAGAGAAAAGACTGAAAATTGCTATTGATAGGAAACGCGAGATTTCACACTAGTATCCCGCTTTAGTATCCCGCTGGAGAAGATTTCCATCAGAGAGGCCCATATGCCCATCAATCCAGATGCCGTTGGTACAAAAACTGGTCCTTTTGAACGATCATGGGACTCCAAAGACTGTCTTCTTTACGCACTAGGAGTAGGAGCAGGCGCTATAGACCCTACGGGCTTTGAACTCGAATTCACCACAGAAAACAGCATGAACGTGGAGCAAAAAGTGCTCCCCACATTCGCGGTCATCATCGGTATGGGCTTCGTCGCGAATATCGGAAGCTTCAACATGGCAATGCTTCTCCACGGAGAACAGGGAATCGAACTGCACCGCCCAATCCCTGTCGACGGAAAAGGCCTCCTCACTTCCGAGTGCATCGGTATCTATGACAAAGGAAAAGGCGCCGTCGCCGTCACCGAAAGCGTCCTTGTCGACAAACAAACCGAAGAAAAACTCCTCACCACCCGCTCCTCCATGTTCGTGCGCGGCGAAGGCGGCTGGGGTGGCGACCGCGGTCCTTCCGGAAACCGCAACACCCCACCCGACCGCACTCCCGACCACGAAGTCTCCTACCAAACCAGACCAGACCAAACCCTGCTCTACCGTCTTTCCGGCGACCGAAACCCCTTGCACTCCGATCCCGAGTTCGCAAAACTCGCCGGATACGAAAACCCCATCCTTCACGGCCTCTGCACCTACGGTTTCACCGGACGTGCCCTGCTCCACACACTCTGCGACTCAAACCCCGACAGCTTTACCTCAATGGAAGGCCGGTTCGCGAAACCCGTCATGCCTGGCGACACCCTCACCGTGCAAATGTGGGTAGACGGTAAAGAAGCCATTTTTCAGACAGTCACCCAAGACGGAGAAGCTGTCTTTACCAACGGCAAAATGACTTTCAAATAAACCTCGTTCCCGAGAATTCACCCATACCTGCACCCGCGGCCCTCCTCCCAGCCGCGGGCTTTTGACGTACAACCCAAGACGAAAAATTCTTCTCTTTCACCTGCAAAACACGCGAAGCCACTCCTGACCTCACTTCCCTGCTTGCTAGTTTGAGAAAGACTGCCTGCTCCTCCAGGCTTCCTTTTTCTGTCGAAAGTGCGCGCTCCATGCCTGATACCCCCGTTGTGCAAGCCCACGATGCCCTCATCTTCCTCGACCTTGAGACAACGGGCTTGTCCCCTTCACGCGGTCACCGAATTGTCGAAGTAGCAGCTCTACTCACCACTCTGGACGGACGTACAACACAAGAATACGTCACCCTTGTCAATCCCACCCGAGGCATGGCAGCTTCCGAAATTCACGGCATCACCGACGAACTTGTCTCCAACGCCCCCATCTTCGCTGAAATCGCAGGAGACCTGGTCCACCTGCTCCGCCAAGGCGTATGGGTTGGCCATAATGTCGCCTTTGACCAAAGGTTCATCGAAGCCGAACTCAGCCTACTCAACATGGCCCTTCCCCCCGTAGCCACAATCTGCACAATGGCACTTGCAGCCAATCAGCAACTCCCCGAACGCGCACTTGCCGCGTGTTGCCGCCACTACGGTATCGAAGCCGGCACAGCCCACTGCGCGCTTGCTGACGCCCGTGCCGCCAAAGACCTCTACTTTGCACTTTGCCGCGACACTTCCGCTAATTCTTTTCTTGACCCCAACACGAAAAAATCTGAGAATGCCGTCGAACCAAAAAACCCTGCTGATCCTGCCGGCAAAGTTATTTTGCGCTCCTCATCAGCAGCCCCGTCAACAAAACCCTCGAGCTGGCCAGTACTTCCACAGCTTTCAGAATATACCCCTACCCTGCGTCTTCGTCCCCTGCACGCAAGAGACAACTCTCAAGCAGACGGCCGCTTCTCTCCGGTCGAATCCGTAGTGGACCCCGGTGCAGATTCTGTCGTGGCCCCTATTGCGGACCCTGTACGTGATATCCGAAAATTCAGCAGATAACCGTAACTCGACACAAGATAGGGGATGACATAATTCAGCGCTACACGTGCCCATGACGCTGTATGCATATCACCTGCCAGTAAAACGTTTCCTTGGTTAACCAGCGAAAGAAGTGTTCCGACAGTAAGCGCAACCGGAAACGCCTTTCTAAATGTGCGTCCCGCCAGAATTTGCAACCCAGCTTCATGCAATGAAGACCATTCGGGAGGACGAGGCACCTCTTGCACGTTGGTTTCCTCCTTCCAGGTCACCTTTCCCATTGCAACAGAACCGAGATCACACCGCACAATAAAATTGGGACCCGCGCAATAGAACTGGGACCCTGTAAATTGCAGCCATAAAAAACACGCGTCAGCCAGAATCCCATCACGTCTCGGGATCCAGCCTTTTCGGACGAGCACCCGGTCTTCTCTGAGAGTGCCGGGCCCAAGGGAATAGCATTCTCAGTAGAAGCAACATTACCGGGAATATTTGGGTATCGCGACATCCAGACTGAATTTCTGGCGAATGGGTTTTTTTTGTTGTGTTGTGGGGAATGCTATGTGGTTGATGTTTGGTGAAAGAAGTGTTGTACGTTCTATTGGTCTCTGGCCCGGACCTCCGGTCTCTGGCCTGACATTTGTGGGGTCGCACGAGCGAGAGAAAGGCATAAAATTCGCTTTTTCCTGACCTGATCTGACTCATTCTGCTGGTGCAACTCTCTTTTCCGGAATGCCAATTCCAATATCCGGTAGATCACCATGAAAAATCGAGACAATTATGTTGCTTCTCGGTTTCTTTTCTGTGTGCAGCACAAAGCCAGAAACCTCTATTTTTGTGATCTTTCCTCCCGCAAGTTTTTTCCTCTTTTTCAAATGTGTGTCGCGCTGAAGAGAGCCGGAAGGGCCTCAGGAAAGTTCTAAAAATTTAAAATGTGGAGGTAGGGGAGGGCATTGTGTGCTTGGTGGAGTGCGGTTTCGCCGAGAGATGAGTCCCTGACAGACGGAAAGTATTTCGTTGGTGGATCCCGTTTTGCTGAGAAATAGATTCCTGGCATGAAAAGCCGGCTTGTTCTTGGTTCTCAGGAAATACGTATTTCCTGAGAACCAAGAACAAGGGGAGATCCTTGAAAACTGAAAGAGTTGAGGGTGTAGGTAAAATAGTGTCGGAAGGCAGTGTCAGGGGGGTCAGTGTGTGAGAGGAAACGGGAGCAGGGGAGTAGTGGGAGGACCTGACCCATTGCCGGCCAATATTGAAAGGTCCGGCATGGGCGAATGGTTAGCAGACTGCTGACATATATGGATAGGGGTTTACTGCACTACCTCCGCCAGGATGAACTTGTATGTGCAGGTGTGGGGGAGTGGTTCGGGCGTTTCCTGTTTTTCCCACGTAGGCTATTGTTTGGCCTGCGGTGACGCGTTGGCCAGTCCGTACGATATTCCTCGAATTGTGTGCATAGTAGTAGTGAATGCCGTTGTCGCCTTTGAGCCAAAGAGTGATACCTCCAAGTCCTCCATTTCCTACTTTACGGATGACTCCGTTCGTTATGGCGATGAGGGGAGTGCCGTGCTTGGCGAACATGTCGCTGCCTTTGTGCCGTCGGCCTCCGCTGCGGGGGAATCCCCAGGAGTCAATAAAACTCACAGGACCACCTACGGGACAATACATTCCTCGACTTGAGACTTTTGGTTGTTTTTGTCGTGTTTGTCGTATCCGGCGCTGTCGAGCGAGCTCGGCCGCACGGCGTGCTGCTTCTTCTTGTGCTTTTTTGCTGTCAAGTCGTTTTTTCGCCACCTTTGTCGCCTCTAGTGCCGCATTTATGTTTTTCGATGCCTGTTCTGCTTCTGCGCGTATTTTCATGAGACGTTGGTGTTCATTTGTTAAGAAGTTTTCTTCTTTTTGAAGATCGTCCTCGATTTGTTCGAGGCGCCGTAGGTTTGAAGCGTCAGAGCTGGCAACGGAATCCAGATAGACGATACTGCGCTCATACTCTTCAGGATTATTGACGTTTTGATTGAAAATACTGAAGAAGTCAATATCCGAAATATTTTTATACGCTGAGATAGCCCGTTTTCGGACTTCTACTTGAAGATTTTTTTTCTCTTCAAGTAGATTGTCTATCTTCTTTTTGGTCGCATTGATTTTTTCTCTCGCCAGGTTTTCTTCGGTGCGTCGATGTTCAAGCTCTTTTGCGGCATCGTCTGCTTTCTTCTGAGCCTGAACGATTGCTTTTGCTGCCCGTTGTATGTCAGCTTCTGTTACTTCAGCTTGTGCCGGAAGCGGAAGACTAACTCCGGCGAGCAGAAGCACTAGAATGGTGAAGAAGTGTCGTCGCATGGGGTTTTGTTCCAGATTTGCGCTCGTTTGACCACGAAGAGTGTTTACATCGCCACTAGAAACTAGTCTGCCTCTTCGTCGTTTCGGTTCATTTGTTGAGGCGGGAAACTGTTTGCATTATTTTTCGGGTTCCGTTCTTTGATTTTTCACTACAAAATGCCTTTGAGAATTCGGAATTTTTGGAAAAAATCTTGTCAGGAACCGCTTTGAATGTGGGCAGTTCGCATCCTATGCAGAAAAGACCGTGCTGCACTTGGTATATTCCTCGTGTTCTGGGCAGAGTGTTGGTGTGTGTTTTGCTGATATCAACTGATATCAGCAAAACACACACCAACACTCTGCAGATAGCTGAAAATAGCTGCCAGAATAGGTATTTTGCTTGGATTTGAGGTTCTGCCTTGTGCTGCAACGTAAAATCCCAAGGCAAGAAACGGAGACGAAGATGCCGAACCCCGTGATTGGTGATGTTGGCCTCTGGGTTGCCCAGTTCGACTTTCTGCAGGCGGAACAAGTTCGTGAAGTTGTAAAAAAGATCGAACAATTTGGGTACAAATCTATATGGATACCAGAGGTGATGGGTCGGGAGTCTTTTACCTCAGCAGCCCTACTTTTGCAGGCGACGTCAAGCCTGATTGTTGCTACAGGCATCACCAATATTTGGGGTCGCGATCCTCTGACAATGTCGGCAGCCCATAAGACTCTTTCTGAAGCGTATCCAGGTAGATTCATTCTCGGCTTAGGCGTGAGTCACGCTCCTCTCGTCGAAGGACTGCGCGGCCATTCTTACCAAAAACCCCTTTCGGCGATGCGCTCCTACCTTGAGGCAATGGATGCTGCTCCGTGCCTTGCGCCTCCCCCGAGTACCCCACCTGTGCGCATGTTGGGTGCCCTCGGCCCGAAGATGCTCGCACTTGCCGCAGAAAAAACCGCTGGTGCGCACCCTTATCTTGTGACTCCTGCCTATACCCAACTTGCTCGGGACACACTTGGAAAAGCACCCCTGCTTGTCCCGGAGCAAAAAGTACTTTTAGAAACCGACCCTACTTCGGCGAGGCGTATTGCGCGTGCAGGAATTGCTCCCTACCTGGGTCTCCCCAACTATGCTCGGAATCTGTTGCGTCTCGGCTTCAGTGAAGACGACCTCGCAGGAAACGGCTCAGACCGTCTCGTAGATGCATTGGTTGCCTGGGGTACTCCAGATACCATTGCGAAGAGAACGCAGGAACATATCGACGCAGGTGCCGATTCTGTCTGCCTTCAGGTCCTGTCCGCAGGAGGATCTGGTATCAACGCAGTTCCCCTGAGCGAATGGGAACTTCTCGCAGGAATCCTGCCCGTCTAATGTTTTGTCGAGTCTTTTCTGTCTCATTTTCCGTTTCAGACGGATAAGGTGAAGCGAAAATACTTTCGGCATGTTTCTTGAGGGTTTATGAAGAAGTAGGTGTCTTATGGCGGTTATCACACATGTGCTGCCGGTCACCTCTTTCCAGCAGAACTGTTCTATTCTCATCTGTGAACAAACGGGTGCTGCCGCGATAGTCGATCCTGGTGGGGAACCACTTCGCCTGCAAGAATTCCTTCGCAGCCTCGAAGTTTTCCCCGTTACCATTCTTTTGACCCACGCTCATGTGGACCATGCCGGCGCTGCTGCAGTCTTGGCAGAGCGGCTTCGCCTTCCTATCCAGGGTCCTCATACCGGAGACCGTTTTTTGGTACGCAGCCTCCGTTTGCAAGGGATACTGCTTTCTATTCCTTCAGCCCGTAGTTTTCGTCCTACTCGGTGGCTTCGCCATGAGGACACCGTGCGTTTTGGCAAGGTGGAGCTGCAAGTATTGCATTGCCCGGGACACACCCCAGGGCATGTGGTCTTTTTTGATGCAGACAGTCGCTTGGCTTTTGTGGGAGATGTTGTCTTTCGAGAAGGTATAGGTCGTTCTGATTTGCCCGGTGGGAGGAGGCGTATCCTGTTGCGCTCGATTCACGAGCGTCTTTTACCCCTAGGAGATGACGTACGTTTTGTGGCAGGACACGGACCAATGTCGACGCTGGGATGGGAACGAAACCATAATCCTTTTTTGTAAGTAACTCCATCTTCCGAGGTTTTTCTCCGCTTCTTTCCTTCCACTGTTTGCTGTTTTTTTTAAAACGACACATCTTTCTTGCGTTTTTTTACCTTGACTTTTTTTCGACTATATATTCTCATATAGAATATGAGAATAAGTCGTCTCATATTGATGTAGATATCGTAATAAAATCCAATAAATGTTCATCTACTGTGATTTTTCTAAGAGATGACGAAGAAAATAACAATGTGAGAAAACAATGTGAGAATACGATAACTTCTCTATAAATATATCTAAGTATAAAGGAGTTTCTTTTCAGTATGAAAATGCGTAGACGAGAGAGTTCGAAAAAATTTTCCATCCTAAAGAATGTAGGAAAATTCGGGATAGCAATGGCTCTCCTCCTTGGAGTTCCTGCTCCTGCTATCGCTGCTGAAGCCGCGCCATCAGCTTCCCTGCTCCCAGCAGCCTCGTCCTACCAAGGTCATAATGCCGGTGCATATCGCGCTTCTCATCATCCCCGCCGTCATCACCGTCATCACCGTCATCACCGTCACCACCGTCACCACCACCACGGCCGCCATGGTCACGGCCGCCATGGTCACGGCCGCCATGGTCACGGCCACCATGGTCACTAGCCCGGGAATAGGCTTTACTCCCGTTTGTTTCGGTAGAACTCTCGTTCTTTAAAATACCCAGATGAGAGACAAGGTGCTGCACGATAAATAAGTGTGGCATCTTGTCTATTTTTGAAGGTTTTCTCCCTATTTTTTGGAAATTTATTTTTTCTTCATGACTTTCCATTCGAGAACTCATCGAGAGTTTTTTCCCTGGAGAAATCCGCGATATAAGTACTCATTTTTCTGTTTTCGAGATGTGTTTTTTAGGCTTTTTTCAGTAGGATTTCAGAAGCTGTCTTTGTTCTCTGACAGGGGTATGCCCACAAAGACAAGGGAGTGCTGATTATGGGACCGGTAGTGTGTGGATTCGTGACTGACACAAATGACAATCCTGTAGATAGGGTTGTGGTGTCAGTTTTTTATTGTGCCAAGATTGACATTCCAAAAGACGAAACAGGATTGGTGCCTTTGCGCCGTCAACGCAATATGGGGAGCGTTGTTCCTGATTTTTCCGGGGAATATCATTTTCAGCTTCGTCCTTCATCCAATCTTGTTCAGCTTTCATCCGATCTTGGTTTTTTGTACAACCTTTGGGTAGAAGCCCGCGACATGGTGACGCAGAAACTCTTGTTTCGTTCCCGTCTTCGTCCTGGATGCCAAGAAGATCAGATCTTCCCCATCACGTTGTCGGTCATGGGCGTGTAAAAAATATCCGAGAACTTTCGTCCGGGTGTTCACCCCGATCAGGAAAGCGTTCCAACAGGAACGCGAGGAATAGTTTTTTGTGAGAAACAGTCCCACCCGCAAACTGAAAAATGTCCGCTACGAACTGGGGTAGCGGACATTTTTTGTCTGATTTTGCCTGAGCCCTCTCCCCTCCCCGCTTTTCCCTGAAAACTTCCCGCAAAAAACCCGCTCCCAAAATTCACCTTGCAAGAGAAGAAAGAAGCTGGTTTGTGTGCTTTCTGGTTGTTTGGTAGGTAAAGAACATGTGTTTTTCTGGTCGGTGAGTGTTTCTTCAGTCTTTCTGGGGTGATTCTTTTTGCGGGCTGCGTTGGAGGAGACGCACGCAGGGGTGATGTGGGGTCTCTTTTCGGTGTGTAGGTCTCGTCTTTCTGTTTTCGGGGTGTGTTTTTTTAGGTTTTCCTCAGCTTCGGTTCTTGATCGTGTGGGTTCTGTGAGGTTTCTAGTACGAAGGAATGATTTTTCTGGGGATTTTGAGACACTGTGCTTGTAGTCAGTAAAAGCAGAGTTGCAAATCGATTGGCAAGAGCAGGTCAACCAAGAAAAGGGAGTGCTGATTATGGGACCCATAGTGCATGGATTCGTAACTGATATAAACGACAACCCTATAGATAGGGTTGTCGTTTCAATTTTTCATTGTGCCAAGATCGATATTCCAAAAGACGAAACAGGATTGGTGCCTTTGCGCCGTCAACGCAATATGGGGAGCGTTGTTCCTGATTTTTCCGGGGAATATCATTTTCAGCTTCGTCCTTCATCCAATCTTGGTTTTTTGTACAACCTCTGGGTAGAAGTCCGCGACATGGTGACGCAGAAACTCTTGTTTCGTTCCGGTCTTCGTCCTGGATGCCAAGGAGATCAGGTCTTTCCGATCATATTGTCGACCGAAAATTCCACGAACCAGCTCCATGGGCGTGTAAAAAATATCCGAGAACTTTCGTCCGGGTGCTCACCCCGATCAGGAAAGCGTTCCAACAGGAACGCGAGGAATAGTTTTTTGTGAGAAACAGCTCCACCCGCAAACCGAAAAATGTCCGCTACGAACTGGGGTAGCGGACATTTTTTGTCTGATTTTGCCTGAGCCCTCTCCCCTCCCTGCTTTTCCCTGAAAACTTCCCGCAAAAAATCCGCTCCCGAAATTCACCTTGCAAGAGAAGAAAGAAGCTGGTTTGCGTGCTTTTGGACACTAATGTTGTGTTTATTATTTTTACTGGTCTTTTTTCGTCTTGTAGATTCTCTTTTAAATGAAGTGCCCATACTTTTTTAGGACGGCAGAGAATCCTGGAGTGCATGATGCAGATTTTTTAAGTGAGAGACTTGTGAAAGAATATGTGCATGAGAAAGCGAAAAATTTATTTGTGATACAAGTTAGAAAGTAGCTCTTTGCTTTGCTTGTGTGAAGAGATTGTTTGTTTAGTTCTCTCTATATATACATATATGTAATTTACTTCTGTGCTTTGTCTGTCTTCTTTCTCTTTTTTTAAAAAATGACGAATCTGTCTTTTCTGCTTCTTTTCTTATGCACTAGCTTTTTTGTGTTTGGTTTTTCAGTGAAGTTGCAACGTTTCTGTTCATTGTCTGTGTGGGATTTCGACGCTCATTGTTTTTTGCGCATATTTTTCCGCTTCTGCGACCTTTCTGATAGGTGAGGGATGTTGTTTCCGCAGAAGATGGCAGGTTTGTCTAGTGAGAGAAAGAGCGACAGGAGGGGCCAAGGTGCAATCAATAAATGCATACGGCTATGTTCTTGACCTGAGGGGAGAACCACTTCGCAATGTTGTTGTTTCCGTTCTTCATTGTCATAAGTGGGATATTCCAAAGGAAGGGGATTTTGTTCCTCTGGAATATCAGCGTAACTTGGGGAGTATCCCTACAAATGTTGACGGATCCTATTCAATAGTGCTCCGTCCGGCATTTAACACAGTAGGTTCTTCGTATAATCTGTGGGTCGAAGTAAGAAGCGCAATTACCAATGAGATACTTTTTCGTTCGGAGGTTCGTCCCAGGTGTGAGGGACCTCAGTATTTCATGGTGGTTCTTCCCTCTGAAGTAACTCCTGATTTTCTCCCGAAGGGGACTTCCTGGCAACTTCGGGAGCTTCCTCCTACGCGTCGTCCATGTCGAGGAAACGATTCGGAGATTCAGGAAAAACCAAATAACGACCAGGAATGAAACAACCAGATATAAAAAGTCTAAGCCAATAGACTTCATCGTAATATGGCGAGGAAACCGACTACGTAGTCGGTTTCCTCGCCATATTTTTGCGCTCTTTTGTTTTTTTCTGTGTGAACTGTGGTGAATCTGCAGTGTGATTGTTGCACTCTTTTCGCAACTTTTCTATTTTCTTACCTTTTGTTGAGAAACATCCTATTTCCTCGCGAATGTATAAGTCAGTTTATTAACATGGAACGTACCGTCTGTAGCCGTCTGTAGAGGAAAGGAGCGGACGGTGCCAAGGAGGTCCGAGCGAATTATTGTTCTGAGCGCGCGCGAAGAACATATGAAACGGGTTACTGAGATCGCCCATGAAAACGCGTTAGGACAAGTGCTGGAAAGTGAGGAACGACAATACGGTTTTCTCACTGCTGATCTCAATGAGGAAGAGTATCGTGAGT
>Ga0209345_10001702_pt1 | contig 25786 bp, 28 predicted proteins | sample Cruoilmetagenom7_FD_187294 | JGI IMG/M metagenome (GOLD analysis project Ga0209345, IMG submission 187294) | Oil polluted marine microbial communities from Coal Oil Point, Santa Barbara, California, USA - Sample 7 (SPAdes) (version 2) | ecosystem: Environmental > Aquatic > Marine > Oil seeps ...
AGAAGATGCATCCCTTGGCCACCGTCTTGCCGAAGCGACAGCAGCGCTGATCGTTTCACTGGCGGGTGACTACGATCACATCGTAGCTCCGGCAACAACGGATGCGAAAAACGTGATGCCGCGCGTTGCAGCTCTGCTTGACGTGATGATCATCTCCGACGCTTCCGGTGTTGTAGATGCTGACACGTTCGAGCGGCCAATCTATGCTGGCAACGCAATCCAGACTGTTAAATCCTCTGATGCCAAGAAGGTTATCACCTTCCGCACGTCAACATTTGACGCGGCCGGCGAAGGCGGCTCCGCATCAGTCGAGACGATCTCTGCTGTTGCAAATCCTGGCCTGTCCGAATGGGTCGAAGACAAAGTTGCCGCAAGCGACCGCCCCGAGCTGACATCAGCTGGTGTTGTTGTCTCCGGTGGCCGTGGCGTTGGCTCGGAAGATAACTTTGCTCTGATCGAACAACTGGCAGACAAGCTGGGTGCCGCCGTTGGTGCATCGCGCGCCGCTGTAGACTCAGGTTATGCGCCTAACGACTGGCAGGTTGGCCAGACGGGCAAAGTTGTCGCGCCGAACCTCTATGTCGCTGTCGGCATCTCCGGTGCGATCCAGCACCTTGCCGGTATGAAAGACAGCAAGATCATCGTCGCCATCAACAAAGACGAAGAAGCACCTATCTTCCAGGTTGCTGACTACGGTCTGGTCGCTGACTTGTTCGAAGCAGTGCCGGACCTGATCGGTAAGCTTTGATCAGCATAGTCTGACCTGAAACATCCTTAAGGCCCGCCACATCTTGGCGGGCCTTTCTTTTTTGCACGACATTGTTCTCTGAAATCCGTCTGGCGAAAAGCTGGCAGGTTTTGTCTATGGACCTAGCTTTCAAGAACATTCGGTCGCTAATCAGCCCCCACGAAAAGCTTTAACTGCCCAAAGGTGGCGCCATGCTGCACGGAAGAATGTCAGACATGCGAAAAAAGCCGCCATTCATACCCCAAACTTCGACGACCGCTATGCGGACAAACCAGACGTTGCCACCAGAGCAGCCAACGACCGCTTTTCAAATAAGGCACTGGCGTTGAAGCTCACCTTGTGCAGGTTGCTGACGTTCGCCGCGTTTCGAACGAATGGCCGCTTTGCTCAAAGCGAGTAGGACCGACCGGGCAGACTTTCCATCCATTGATCCGGATCAACGCGGATTTGCGTTTTTCTATGCAAGTCATATCGAACGCACTGTCTGTCCCGGTCCGCAGCGTTTCATGCGCTCTCTTTTAAGACGGGAGTAACTATTGCGTTTGTGAACTGATGGTACAGTTTTGATGCGGGGATGGAGCTGGCGCGCACGTGGGATGTACCGAGCGCTGAAACGAGTATCGCCATGGCACAAACAGGCCTGTCCGAGCGGCCTTAGCAGATGTGCGGGTGCGCGCTTTTGCAGATGTCGCCATAGCGCAAGGCTGGACAGCTCAAGCTGCGTACCACGTTGCCGACAAAAAGATTTAAACTTACCCCAATCCGCTCGCAAATCTGCCAGAGTGGGCCGCTATCTCACAATAGCGATTGGGACCAAAGTGCAGATTGGCACATGGCCCGGAATCTTTTGAAAACACTTTAGAGGCTTACATACATGGCAACTATCAATGAAGCAGCCGACGCCACAATTAACGCAGGCGCGTCCGGCAACTACAGTATCCAACAAGGGGATACGTTCAACGGAACACTGAGCTCCACTGACACCGAAGACGGCATCAACCTGCAAGGCCTGACCGTTGGCGAAACATATACTGTTTCCGTTACGGTCGACGATTTGACAGACACAACCGGGCTTGTCCTGATCAATCATTTCAACTTCCACTCCATCAACTATTACGTCACTGACGGCGCAGCTGTGAACATCGAGGCTGGTACTGGCTGGATCCGCGATTTTGTGGAAACCTCCGAGCTGCGCATCGACGGGAATACAATTTCCTTCGACTTTACACCGCTTCAGCACACAAGTCTCGCCTTTCAGGTTCAGAACGATGGCGTCACCGAGGCCTATTCGGTGACCTTCGGCCCCACTATTGTCGAGAACATCATCGAAGGCACTGCGGCGGCTGACAAGATCAACGGCACCGAGGGCATTGATATCATGACCGGTCTGGAGGGCGACGATCAGCTCGATGGCAAAGATGGCAACGATGTGATCGACGGCGGCGCCGGCAAGGACAAGCTTACGGGCGGTCTGGGCGATGATACGCTGAATGGCGGGACCGACAACGACCTGCTTGAAGGTGGCGATGGCAATGACGTGCTTGACGGTGGTCAGAAGAATGACCGCTTGCACGGAGGTGACGGCGCTGACCAGCTGGTTGGCGATCATGGCAACGACAAGCTGTACGGCGATGCAGGTGCCGATACCCTCGACGGCGGTATCGGCAAAGACATCCTCACAGGCGGGACCGGCGCGGATACGTTTGTCTTCGAGAACGGCGCGCATGCTGACACGATCACCGACTATTTTGACGGTGAGGATCTGCTGGACTTCTCCGGTTATCTTGGTGTGAACAGCATTGCTGATCTCTCGATAAACCAGAATGGCGCGCATACCGTGATTTCGGCAAACGGTCCTGATGCTGTGACCTTGCTCAATACGGATATGAGCGTGCTGGACGCAACCGACTTTATTTTCTGAGCTACAGCGCCCACGAATGTCGAAAAGGCCTGCTCCTTTGCAGGCCTTTTTTGTGTCAGACGACGGCTTGCATGCATCAACCCAAGAGAGGCGGCCCGCTTGCCATTAGCAAATTGATCGAGGCTCAAGGCTCGAACCTGTTGTACTCTGCTAAGGTCAGCAAGGTCCATGTCTGGGCCTGCATTGCATATGTAATATCGCCTACATTCCGAAAGCGGACTTTGGCTGCGTCACAGAAAACCGGCAAAGAGGGCTCTTTGCGGACCTTCGCTGCGCGATGCGCCGATTACCGCTATGTTGGACGAGTAACCAAGGTGTAATATCTCGCCGCCTACCTCCGACAACTTGGCATGGCTCCACATACCGGTGGCCCTTTTCTGTTCTAAATGAGTTGATCAAGCACTGGCAGTAGCGCTTGTGCTACTGCACTATGGACACGAGCGGGCGCCACGACCTTTGCCGCCTCCTCCTCTGGGGCGCTCACAATCATCCCATCATATCTGTTGGGCCCGTCAGTTACGCTTGCGGGAACGTCAACAATCGCACTGACCGCTCCTCGAACTTCCTCAATCATGTCATCACTAACCAACACGGGACCGAACCCCTGCTCCACGGGGCATATTTTATCCTGTGAATCGTTGCCAATTCGCAGAAGCACCACGTGCCCCCCCAACCGATCAATTAACTGGCGCATACGCCTTACCCATGTCCGCTGTAAGATCCGGCGCATTGTCGCAAAGCGCTGACTGTCGCGCTGGAAGAGATCGGACAACATATGTTGCGTAAAATTGAACTGGGAAAAATCCACCTCTGGATATAGCGCCCTCAGGTCGGGTGCGGTGCGAAGGAACCGGTCATTGCGACGTGGATGCACGGAATAGAGCCTGTTGCTCAGATTTATAGCGCCCAACACCTCAAGCACTGTGACACGCGCCCCACGCGCAGCCTCCGCAATGACCGGATCAGACGCAAAGACATCAAGGCCCGCGTTCATCTGCCCGAAATTGACCGAAGCCACTCCGGTCAAATGCTCCACCCTCAAGGGATAGGGCTGCTCAATAAATTTTCCAAAAGTCTGTGTCCCGCCCAGAAAGGCGATATAAGGGTTCTTCAGCTCACGCTGCGGCCCCCGAAAAATCAATTTTGACGTGCCATATCTGCATGGCAGATAGTCCAGTGCCACTGGCCCCAGTACATCATAGGTCATTGCACCCACCTTTTCTTCACCCGCTGGCACTATGTTCAGCTGGCTCTTACGATTCGCTTAAAGAACAGATTTGAGACATTTTTTCCGGTGTGACAGCCCTTGCGGCGGGGCGACTGTCCACCGTAAGCTACAGCGATCTCAGCAAAGGAACGCACCCCATGGACATCCAGACAATCGGCATCGTCGGCGCAGGGCAGATGGGCAACGGCATTGCACATGTAATGTCACTGGCAGGTTATGACGTGATGCTGAACGACATCAGCGAAGACTCTCTGAAGTCTGCTATGGAAATCATGCGTGGGAACATGTCCCGTCAGGTTGGCCGTGGAAAAATCAGCGAAGCAGATATGAATGCAGCGCTGGGACGGATCAAAACAACGAAAACACTAACCGATCTGGGTCCTTCTGACCTTATCATTGAGGCCGCTACCGAGCGTGAAACAGTCAAGCAGGCGATCTTCGAGGACCTTTTGCCCCACCTCAAGCCCGAGACAATCCTTACCTCGAATACGTCGTCAATCTCTATCACCCGTCTGGCAAGCCGCACGGACCGACCGGAAAAGTTTATGGGATTTCACTTCATGAATCCTGTGCCAGTGATGCAACTGGTTGAGCTGATTCGCGGGATCGCCACGGATGAAGAAACTTTCGCAGCCTGCAAGGCCGTCGTGGATAGGTTGGAAAAGACCTCTGCCTCTGCCGAGGATTTTCCTGCCTTCATTGTGAACCGGATATTGATGCCAATGATCAACGAAGCGGTTTATACTCTCTATGAAGGTGTCGGTAATGTGAAGTCGATCGATAGCTCCATGAAACTGGGTGCGAACCATCCGATGGGGCCGCTGGAACTTGCTGATTTTATCGGGCTGGATACATGCCTCGCGATCATGAACGTCCTGCATGATGGTCTTGCAGATACCAAATATCGGCCCTGCCCCCTCTTGACCAAATACGTCGAGGCCGGCTGGCTAGGCCGGAAGACACAGCGCGGATTTTACGATTACCGTGGCGATGTCCCGGTGCCGACACGCTAATTCAGTTTGCGTCTAATCCTAGCGTGAGATCCCGCAGCCACGCCATAAAAGCGCGAGGATCATCCGCGCGTGCGTCGATCTCGGATTGGGAAATAGGCGCGCCGACGACGGGCGCCTGAGGCTTGTTGCAGCTATGTGCGATCTCATGCAGCAATAACCCCTGCCGCAGCATCGGGGAAATTTGATTAGCAATCTGATAGGCGCGGCTGTTCTGGCCTGGAAATTTTAACGGCACAACCTGCGCTCCTGAACGGCGGATCATCTTGGCCGTAAAGACGTTCCATTCCGCCTCAATTGCAGGACCCCACCATGTATCTGACGCCGCGACAACACCGGATGGGAACAGCGCGACAACGCCGCCGCTTTTAAGATGGGCCATCGCCTTTGCCCGCATTTCAACGCCTTTGCGTTGTGCATCAGGATCATGGGGAAAGGGTACAGGGATCATGTAGCTGCCTGCCACTTCGTCAATGGAGGTCAGCAAAGATCGCGTCAGGATACGGTAGTCAGGGCGCACACGACCAATCAGGTCAGCAAAAATCATGCCATCGACCATACCGTGTGGATGGTTCGCCACAACGATTACCGGCCCCTCTTTGGGGATCAGGTCTAGCTGCTCTTGCGGCGTTGTGAGGTCGATCCCCATTGTATCAAGCGCCGCGCGCCAGAATGCCTGCCCGCTTGGCGCTCCGCGCTTTTCAAATTGCCGGATCATCTGAAGGATCTTCAGTTTTCCGGTGAACAACTCGATCGCGGATATCATCCGTGACTTCCAAGGGTCCTCGAAAGTGGAGGCATATGACAAGCTGCGCCGGTCATAGTGAGTGAAACTCACCTGTTCAGCGGCTTCGCCGTTAGGTGCGTCCGAACCAACGATTTGAGTTTTCTCTGTCACGTAAGGTGACCTCGCTGCAACTTCGGGCGCGGTACGCTACATGCCCTCACCAAATTTATCGGCCACCAGCGCTGTCAGTGCGCTGGCAAGCGCCTCTGCATCAGGGCCGGAAGTTTCCACGTCAATAAAGCTTCCCTTGGCTGCTGCCAACATTAAAAGCCCCATGATACTATCGCCGGACGCGTTCATCCCGTCCTTGGACACCTCTGCACTTGCATCAAAGCCCTCAACGACTTCGACCAGTTTCGCGGACGCGCGCGCGTGCAAACCTTTTTCGTTCACGATCTCGAGAGTGATATTGGTCATGGGTTTGCCCTGTTATTCAGTACTGACGTTTTGCGCATCAATATATTTCTTGCCAGCTTCAAGCGCAGCGCGAACTGCTTCGGGCACTGGCTTGTCACGGCTTTTCGCCAGCTTGATTAGCATGGGAAGATTTGCGCCGTATATAATGCGGCGCCCAGCCGGCTGACAGGCAAGCAAGCTTAGATTTGACGGAGAGCCTCCGAACAGATCCGTGACTACAACCACGCCCTGCCCCGTATCTACAGCATCAGCGGCTTCGCAAATCTCGGCCTGCTTGGCAGCGCGGTCATGGTCTGCACGGATTTCAATTGCGCGGACACCATTCTGGGATCCGACCACATGTTCGATCGCCGCAAGATATTCACGGGCCAGTCCGCCATGTGCCACGATCACAATGCCAATCACGTATCTTGCGTCCCTATTCGTTGCCGCGCGCTCAATTCTCTGTGCCTTATTGACACTTGCCAGCCCTCCTCTGCAAGCCGCAAAGCATGGCTTTCCGCAAGGGTCACAGACCTGTGCTGACCTCCGGTGCAACCGAAAGCGATGGAGAAATGGCTTTTCCCCTCTTCACGGCAGGCTGGCAGAATAAGCAGGCTCATATCCAGAACCTTCTGCGCGAACTCTTCATAGCGCGGATCAGTAGCGACATGTGCTGCCACGCGCGGATCGGTTCCGTTCATCTCCCGCAAACTGGGCTCCCAATATGGATTCTTCAGAAAGCGGCAATCATAAACCATGTCCACGGACCGCGGCAGACCGCGCTTGTATGAAAAAGACTGCACTGTAACAGTCATTTGCCGCTTACCACCGGGTGCAAACCAATGCTCCACCTCGGCCCGCAATTCGTGCACATTAATGTCTGAAGTATCTATCAACACATCCGCGCGCGCCCGCAGAGGCTCCAGCAGTTGCTGCTCGGCCTCTATGCCCTCACCAGGACGATCCGCTGGTGCCATTGGATGACGACGGCGTGTCTCTGAAAAACGACGCAAGAGCACATCAGTACTGCAGTCCAGAAATACCATTTCAGCCAACACGCCCGGACGGCTTGCCAAATGCCCCAACAAATCAATCACGGTGTTCGTCGAAAAGTCGCGGTTACGTGCATCAATTCCAAGAGCAAGAGGTCGGCTTTGGTCCTGATCCTCAAAGAGGAGTGGAAGCAGTCTCATTGGAAGATTGTCGATAACCTCAAATCCCGCGTCCTCTAGCACGTTCAGTGTAGACGATAGGCCCGCCCCCGAAGGGCCGGTGACGAAGACGATGCGACGAAGTGGATGGTCTGGAGCTTTCATGATACCTCGGGTCCGCTTCCTGCAAGATAAGCAATAAGCGCCGCAGGAAAATAGGGTGCGTCAACTTTGTGCAGGCATCGTACCGGTATGTCCAGCAGTGTAGTACTATGCGCGTCAGGAAGGCGCTTTGTTTCAATCACGTCCATGTCCACGACAAGGTGCACCAAAGTTTGCTTGGTATGACCTGTGTGAAGTATTCCAACGCCGCGCGCTTCGATCAATCCAGCAATAGATGGGGGCGGGGCCGCACGAATTCTGCCACTTTCCAAGGTCAACCGAGTACGGTCATCCGAAACCAACGCTGCTCCTAACGCCATAAGCTGTAGCGCCAAAGATGACTTACCGCTACCCGATGCTCCCGTAATCAGGACACCTTTGCCCGCCACGTCAACACAGGTGCCATGCAGGATCAGGCTTTGAGCAGTCATGTCTAGATCGGCAAGCCTACGACAAAACGCGCGCCGAGTGGGTCAGAAGTTATGTCAGCATCGGTCGGCCGGATGTTCTCGGCCCAGATCACACCACCGTGCGCTTCGACAATCTGTTTGGAAATCGCAAGTCCGAGACCGGAGTTATTGCCAAAGTGCTCTTCAGGTCGTTCCGAATAGAAGCGCTTGAAAATCTTGCCAAGCGCCTGATCCGGAATGCCTGGACCAGTATCTTCAACCACCACAAGGACCCGGTTTTCACGCTTACGCGCCCAGACGCGTATTGCATCACCATCCTCACAAAACGAAATCGCATTGGTAATTAAGTTCACAAAAACCTGTGCAAGACGGGCTTCAAGTCCCTGCACAACAATCGAGTCTTTCGGCAGATCGACGATAAAGTCGATGCCTTTGCTCTTGGCGTCCTCGCCCAGATATTGCCCCAGATTCCCCAGCATGTTCACCAGGTCGAAAGGCTCTTCCTCTTCCTTTACCAGCTCGCTGTCGAGACGGGAGGCGTTCGAAATGTCGCTAACCAAACGGTCAAGGCGTCGCACGTCGTGGTCAATCACATCCAGCAGCTTTTCCCGCTGGTCTTCACGCTTGATCATACGCAACGTGCCAACAGCCGAGCGTAGCGAAGCAAGCGGGTTCTTGATTTCATGTGCCACATCTGCAGCGAACTGTTCATTCCCTTCAATGCGGTTGTAAAGTGCGGAGACCATTCCGCGCAAAGCGGCGGACAAGCGACCAATCTCATCGGGGCGCGCCGTCAAATCAGGGATGCGGATACGGCCGGGGTTCATCTTGCGGGCGTCTTTGTCACGTCCCAATTCTGCCGCAGCAGCCAGATCAGCCAAGGGGTTTGCGATGGTCGAGGCCAGAACGAGGCTCAAACCGATGGACACGAGGGTTGCGATAATAAACATTTGCAGCACCCGCTCGCGCTCACCTCGAACGAGGCGGTCAATCTCACCGCTAGCGCTCGCAATGGCAACCGCGCCGATTGATGTGTTGCCAAACTCAATCGGAGTGGCCACGGCCAGCAGAGTAGCACCTTCGTCGTCGTGCTCCTCCTTGATTTGAGCACCATTCACGAGAGCGGCAGCAATGACCGGCTTCAACCGATCTTCGATAGACACTGGCTGACCATTGCCCCGAAACGGCGAAGATACAGCATTCCACAACCAACTCAGGCCATCAGTTAATATTGTCTTGCTCTCGGTTCCATCTGCACGCCCTTCGGCACGAGCATCACTGGCGCCTTCGAAACGAGAGATCAAAGCACCGTCCGGATCAAAGATGAACACCTGAATACCACTGCGCAGGTCAAGCCCTGACAGAGTTTTGTCTATATCCACGCCTTCACCGGTCGACAAATCTACGGATTGCCCTTCCGGCAGCTGCGCTTCGATCACATCTGCAATCAGCTCAGCTTCGGAAACAAGTGAGGCCGCACGCTGTACAGCGAGGCTTTCGCGCGAGGAATTGAGATAAAGGATTCCGGCGACCAGAACATTCAAAGCAATCAGATTGAAGGTAATGATTTTCCGCGTCAGCGGCGACGCACGCAATGAAAACAGCCCCCGCCGTTCGCGGCGGGCTCTGATTTCATTTGGTGCAGCACTGTCTGGGGCGACCCAATCGTCCCCCAGAACAACATCACCATCACGTCTTGCTGGTGTCAGATCGCGCACGAAGTTCCTTTCGGCAATCGCCATGATACCGGATCACTCTTCGTTATACCTGTAGCCGATCCCGTAAAGTGTCTCAATCGCGGAGAATTCATCATCCGCGGTCCGCATCTTCTTACGCAGGCGTTTGATATGACTGTCAATTGTGCGGTCATCCACATAAACCTGATCGTCATAGGCCACGTCCATCAACTGATCGCGCGACTTTACGAACCCTGGCCGTTGCGCCAATGCCTGCAACAAAAGAAATTCTGTGACTGTCAGGGATACATCTTTGCCCCTCCAGCTGACGGCATGACGCAGCGGGTCCATCCGCAAATCGCCGCGCTCCATTACCTTTGTCTCTTCGGTATCGCCGACCTCATCGGTGGCAACCGCGTCCTGACGGCGCAGCAGCGCACGAATGCGTTCTACCAGCAGCCGCTGCGAGAACGGCTTTTTCACATAGTCATCGGCCCCCATGCGCAGGCCCAGAACTTCGTCAATCTCATCATCTTTAGATGTGAGAAAAATCACCGGCATTGCAGTTTTCTGGCGCAGGCGCTGGAGCAGGTCCATTCCATCCATCCGCGGCATCTTGATATCAAGCACGGCCATATCGGGCATACGCTTGTTAAACGCGTCCAATGCGGCCTGACCGTCATTATAAGTTTCCACCTCAAAACCTTCGGCTTCAAGAGTCATCGAGACGGACGTCAGGATATTCCTGTCGTCGTCGACCAATGCAATTTTTGACATTGCCTGTTTCCTTGTGCTGCTCAATGTATTTTTGTTTTTCCAAGCATTGATCACTCCTTTTGCTGTCGAATCAATCCTAAAGTGCGAATCAGTGGATAGTACGGTCATATTTGGGACATAATTTGTTTATGAATGGCTAAATTGCCTCACCTAATCGCCGATGATACCGCGCCCGGCCATCAAAACCCCATTCAACAGAACCATACACAGGCGGAAGCGCGCCATTGTGTCGTGTACTGCGGCAATTGGCTACGTGGTGGCGCTAACTGTGCAAACGCGCCTGTTCAACCAGCAAATCATCGTGTTAAGAGGCCGACATTCCATTGATGCCCGTGCGCTTCTGGTCCCGGGCATTCCCCATTACGCTGCGCTAGACGCGCAGTTTCCAAAGGAGACATTGCATGCAAACCGGACGGGTCAATCCGAACTTCAGCCTCGACGATCAAGGGATCAAAGGGCTCGGCAATGTATATTACAACCTCATGGAACCTGCGTTGATTGAGACCGCCCTCAAACGCGATGAGGGAACATTGGGTAAAGGTGGCGCATTTCTTGTAACCACCGGAAAATTCACAGGCCGCTCCCCCAAAGACAAACACGTCGTCATGAGCGACAGCGTCAAAGACACGATCTGGTGGGAAAACAACGCTGAAATGTCCGAGGCGGGCTTTGACGCTTTGTACGAAGACATGCTGACCCACATGAAGGGCGGCGATTATTTCGTTCAGGACCTTGTCGGTGGCGCAGATCCAAAACACGCGATCAACGTGCGTTTTGTAACCGAGTTGGCATGGCACGGGCTTTTCATCCGCCACATGATGCGTCGGCCCGACCGCGATCAACTAGACCACTTCTTGGCAGATTTCACCGTCATCAACTGCCCAAGCTTTTCGGCCGACCCGAAGAAGCACGACTGTCGCTCCGAGACCGTCATCGCGATGAACTTTGACCGCAAGATGATCCTCATTGGCGGAACAGAGTATGCCGGCGAAAATAAGAAATCTGTTTTCTCTCTGCTGAACTATCTGCTGCCGGAAAAAGGTGTAATGCCAATGCATTGCTCAGCCAACCATGCCGTTGGTAATCCGGTTGATACAGCAATTTTCTTCGGCCTGTCTGGCACCGGCAAGACAACTCTTTCAGCAGATCCAGAGCGCATCCTGATCGGCGATGACGAACATGGCTGGTCGGACACAGGTACCTTCAACTTCGAAGGCGGGTGCTATGCCAAGACCATCAACCTGAGCGCTGAAGCAGAGCCCGAGATCTACGCCACGACCGAGAAATTCGGCACCGTGATTGAAAACATGATCTACGACGACGAGACCAAAGAACTCGACTTTGACGATGATAGCCTGACGGCAAACATGCGCTGTGCGTATCCGTTGCACTACATCTCGAATGCGTCGAAGAAGGCGATTGGCGGCCACCCGAAAAACATCATCATGCTGACGTGCGATGCCTTCGGGACGTTGCCGCCGATTGCACGCCTCACACCTGCTCAGGCGATGTACCACTTCCTGTCCGGATTCACCTCAAAGGTAGCGGGTACAGAGCGTGGCGTGACAGAGCCAGAACCAACCTTCTCCACCTGCTTCGGCGCACCGTTCATGCCACGTCGCCCCGAAGTCTATGGCAACCTGTTGCGTGAAAAGATTGCCCAGCATGGCGCGACTTGCTGGCTGGTAAACACCGGCTGGACCGGGGGCGCATACGGCACGGGCTCCCGTATGCCTATCCGTGCCACGCGTGCATTGCTTACGGCAGCTCTTGACGGGTCGCTTATGGCTGGCAAATTCCGCGCCGACGAAAACTTTGGATTTGACGTGCCCGTATCTGTCGAAGGTGTTGCAGACATCCTTCTTGATCCACGCCGCACTTGGGACAATCCGGAAGCCTATGACCGTCAGGTGGCAAAGCTGGTAAAAATGTTCGCCGACAATTTCGAGCAATACATGCCGCACATCGACGACGAAGTAAAAGCTGCGATCATTCGCTGATACAGCGCGGAGTTAATCAAAAAAGGGCCGCTGTTTCGCACAGCGGCCCTTTTTTGCGATCATACTAATTTCAGAGATTTAGGCTGCCATCGCGACAAGGTCGTTAAGAGGAAGCTCCAGAACATAGTGCAGGTCTTCCCGGTCCATGTAGGCCATAAACCCCTCGATCGGGACATCATTGCCTTGCAGAAACCAGCGCAATGCGCCGGGTTGGGTGTGCATCCAACCGGTACGCTCTGCCAGCCCCTTGAACGCAATACCTTTGGCCATGAACGCCACCACGTGGTCTGGATCCCAATGCTGAATCGCTTCGAAAAAGCCATAGCGCCCCAGAACGCAAGACATGCCTTGGCCGCGCAGGCTTTCTGCGCCTGGCGCTATCCAGAACTCTCCATGGTAGGCTACAGACCCGAACATCCGCATGGCACCCGGCCCTGCACGAAAACGCGAACGCTCCAGATCAAGCGCCGGTACGGACGGCGGAAATTCACGAAAACGGCGCGAAAAATACTCTCCGACCGATAGCGAATGATTATCCAACATGCGTAAAGCTTGCGTATGGATAACATCTCCGGCGACGTTGCGACCAACAATCCAAAGCGCGTTATTCGCATTCATTTCACGGAGTCGGGGATCGTAGGGGGCGCCCAACTCGTGGTCAGGGCGCGCGGATTTTAGTATCTTCCGATACTCTTCGAAATCATATCCGAGCTCCAGCGTTACGCCATATCGCTGAAAAATTTCGGCACTATTTGCGACAAAACGGTCGCCGGTTTGCATCTTAATAAGTGTCATTTGGAATCGCCCCTTCATCCAGTACACCTAAATGCTACCGGATCACGGGGAAAAACACCCGAAATTATCCTTCCCTGACAAAATCCACTCTTGCTTTGTCGGAAACCTGATCCAAAAGGTCTTTGTCCAAGTCTGTGATAAGTATCTCTTTTGCCCGATCCACGACCGAGATAATCGCGGGTGACCCATCAGGCATTTTTACCCCCAACAACAACCTGTCGAAAGCAATGTACTGTAAAGGTCCGTCGGCGCTGAGGCGCATTTTACTTACAATTTGATCTAATCGAACACCGTGGCTCTCGCTTACATCCGTAAACGGCGCCGTAGCGAGGCTCATAAACTGTTCGCCTCCGGGAAACTGGTTGAGGTCCCGCCCGACACTGCTGCGCGCCTCGGCCCAACCATACCAGTTCGAATAGAACGACTTTTCCCCGACTTCTACACAAATCCAACTGTCGGCGATATCACGGTAGGCTAGAATATAAGGCCGGACATGCAGCATTTCCTTGTTTTCAAGCATACCCTCGCTCTGCGTCCAGGCCTTTAGCGCCTCACGCAGTAACTCCGAATCGCCGGACCATATCCTACTCAGCGGAAGCTGCTGCTGATGGAATACCCAGCCGGTGTCTCCTTCAAAAGAGACCCGCAACATACCTTCTACATCCTGAAAATTGCCCTGTAACCAAACACTTCCTTGATCAAGAAGCGTTCGGGCTGGTGCCAAAGCGCGCGCGCCCTGATCGGTCAAAGTATATCGACGCTGTTGAACATCAAACAGCTTATGACCCATCGTTTCTTCAAGATGACCGATATGTCGGCGCACCGTTTGACGGGTACTGCCTAATTCCTCAACAGCCTGAGACAAATTAAGGGTATCCGCCAAAGCAGAAAAAGAACGCATCATCTCATACAGCAGAGCCGGAGCTGGCAATTGCTTCTTTGGAGGCAGTGATATCTTCAAATTTGATCCCATACCGAACACTGATCACAAATCACCCATGCGAGCAACAAAAATCACCCATTGCCGTTGCCGCAATCACTCATGTATCTGACATAAATTGATCGAAACATAATAAATGTATCCAATTGATCGGATGAGCAATTTTTCGCAATGCTACAAAGGCACAACCAGAGGTTAAATAGTTATGGCTCATCCAGTAGATGTACACGTAGGGCAAAAGCTTAGAGATATTCGGACGCTGCGCCGTTATTCGCAAACCGACGTCGCACAGCGTCTTGGACTATCGTTCCAGCAAATTCAGAAATACGAAATCGGGTCTAACCGAATTGCGGCAAGCCGCCTTTTCGAATTGGCTCAGATATTCGAAGTTTCACCCGCCTATTTCTTTGAAGGTCTCTACGAAGATGCAAAAAGCGCTGTATCTGAACGAGATTCCGGAATGGAGATCGTAAACGCTCTGGCATCTATTCAAGATGATAAAGTTAAATCGCGGATCGTTACGTTTATCGAAGATGTCTCCGGTTTGACCGTGGCGCGGCAGGGGTAGTTACCCCAGCCAAGCCCGGCGGATCAGGTTAAGCCCTGCAACCAAAAGCACGGCAAGCGTAGCACGGCGAAATGCCATCTGATCGATTCGGTCCGTGAACGCCATACCGATCGACATCCCCAAATAGGCTGTCGGCACCATCGCGAGAGAAAAGCCTATCGTCTCGGCTCGTAATACACCCGAGCCGATATGAGCAAAAAGAAGCGCCACAGCGCCAAGACCGTATATCACGCCCTGAATCCTCATCTGTTCATGCTTGGGCGTATTCAGCGCCGTCAGATATGCCACGGTCGGCGGGCCCCAAATCCCTGAAAGCCCGCCAAGCGCACCAGCAACGGCGCCAGCAACTACTTCGACACGTGTATTCCGGCGAGACAGCTTGAACGTATAGCCGCCAAGCTGAAGCAGCGCGAAGAAAGTTACCGGCACGCCGATCACGGCCAGCATCACCTGATCGGGGAAAATGCGTACCAATTGAGCACAGGCAATCAGCGCCACGCCCCCACATACCAAGAACACGCGAAAATCTATCGTGGATCGAACTGCGGCATGCATACCCTGCCGCAATGCCTGATGTGCGTTGGTTACGAGGGTTGGAACAATCAACCCCGCCAAAGCAAGTTCGGGGGGCATGAATATTGTCAGGCCTGATATAAAGACCAGAGGCATGGCGAATCCCACGACTCCTTTGACAAATCCTGCGAGAATCGCAATTAAAGCTGCGAGGCCAAGCTCGTAAGGTGATAAAAGCGGGAATAATGTTTCCATAGCCCTACATACCAAATGGAATTTTAGGCGCACGGCAATTCGTCAGCGAAATTTTCGAACATATTGACGCAGCAAAACGTATCTTTGTTGCGCTGCACCTGCAAAGTGATTATGCCGAGCGCTAAGTAAAAAAGGATGTAAATGATGGCACATGATGGACAGATGAACGTAGAGGCCCCTGCCCTCCTTGATGATCTGCTGAAGCTTACAGCATCAGCCGTAGCACCGGTTGAGACGATCCTTACCCGCGCAACCGAAGCAGTCCGCACGATGGTCACTGAAAACGGCCGCGTTTCAAACGCTCTGGTCGAGCAAAATCAAACGGCCGCGCATGGGCTGGCATGGCTAGCAACTTACGCCCAATCCCTGCGCCAGATGCAGTCATGGGCCGAAGCGCTACAGAAAGATGGGAAGTTCGGTGAAACCGAAGCCCTGATCCACCAGATCGCGTTTGGTGAATACCTCTGGCAGATTTACGGTGGCATCCAGATGAACCAAGGCGAAATCGTACGCCTTCAGGATCTTGGTCTTAGCCAAGAAGATCAGCGCGGCTTGAGCGACCCTGCGATTATGGCGTTGACCCAAGGCGGGAACACTCAAAACGCACGCACGCGCCTTGTTGAGCTGATGCAAGAACACTCCGCGAACGTGACGGTCGGTGCATCGGGCCTTGATGAAGAGCTTGAGATGATTCGCGAGCAGTTCCGCCGCTACGCGGTGGAGAAGGTCGAACCATTTGCCCACGAATGGCATCTCAAAGATGAACTGATCCCGATGGAGATCATCGATGATCTTGCTGAGATGGGCGTTTTTGGCCTGACCATTCCGGAAGAATTCGGTGGCTTCGGCTTGTCCAAAGCGTCCATGTGCGTTGTGTCAGAAGAACTCTCGCGCGGCTATATCGGGGTTGGCTCGCTTGGCACACGCTCCGAAATCGCAGCAGAACTTATTATTGCCGGCGGCACTGACGAGCAAAAGCAAAAATGGCTGCCACGCATAGCAAGCGCAGAAACACTGCCGACCGCCGTTTTTACGGAGCCGAATACAGGGTCCGACCTAGGTTCACTGCGAACACGCGCCGTAAAAGAAGGCGAGACCTACAAAGTCACCGGCAACAAGACGTGGATCACCCACGCCGCGCGTACCCACGTGATGACTTTGCTGGCGCGCACAGACTCTGAGACCACCGACTACAAAGGTCTGTCGATGTTCTTGGCCGAAAAGACGCCGGGTACCGACGAAAATCCTTTCCCGACCGACGGTATGACCGGCGGTGAAATCGAAGTGCTCGGTTACCGTGGCATGAAGGAATATGAACTGGCGTTCGACGGGTTTGAGGTCAAAGGCGAGAACCTTCTTGGTGGAGAAGAAGGCAAAGGCTTCAAACAATTGATGGAGACCTTCGAAAGCGCGCGCATTCAAACCGCCGCTCGCGCCATCGGTGTTGCGCAATCCGCGCTTGATATCTCCATGCAGTACGCGCTTGACCGCAAACAGTTCGGCAAGGCGCTGATCAACTTCCCGCGGGTTTCCAGCAAACTGGCCATGATGGCAGTTGAGATCATGGTGGCGCGTCAGCTCACCTATTTCTCTGCCTTCGAAAAAGACGAGGGTCGCCGCTGTGATGTGGAAGCCGGTATGGCGAAACTGCTTGGCGCGCGTGTGGCTTGGGCTGCAGCCGATAACGGTCTACAAATCCACGGCGGTAACGGCTTTGCCCTAGAGTACAAAATCAGCCGCGTCCTGTGCGATGCGCGCATCCTGAACATCTTCGAGGGTGCGGCTGAAATTCAGGCACAGGTTATCGCGCGCCGTATCTTGGGCTAATCTTTGCCGACAACAGCGGGGCGCCCCCTTGCGGCGCGCCCCGCCTGCGCATACCCCCTAAGGTATGACAAGCACGCGCCTCTCACCGGAAAAATGGATAAATGCTGGATTCGCGGCACTTTGTGCCGAAGGTCCAGCGTGTCTAGCCGCTGAACCAATGGCACGCCGCCTTGGCACCACCAAGGGCTCATTTTATTGGCATTTCAAGGACGTACCTACGTATCACGCGGCGCTTGTGCGCCAGTGGCATACGAACGCCCTTTCCGATGTGATGAAGCGTTTGGAAACAGGGGACAGCGCAGCCTCTGCTCTGCGCGCGTTTGGGCACAGTATTCTGGATAATCAAACCGAAGCTGCGATGCGCGTTTGGTCGCGAAGCGATTCTATCGTTGCCGTTGCCGTGGCTGAGGTAGATGCAGAACGACTGACCTATCTCCAGCATCTGCTTAACCAGATTGGATTGCGCAATCCTGCCTTCGGTCAATCAATGCTTGCCGCGCTTATCGGTTTGCCACAAATCAAGGCAGAGGCCGATACCCATATCGCCTTTGACGCTCTTGTAGATACGGTACTTGCTCTATCATGAAGCTTCTTGTTGGGATTTTTCTGCTGGCTGTCTCACTGACAGCCTGCCGCGCCGACGACTTTCAGCGGATATATGGTGGCGCTGATCGCGTTTGGCTGCTGAAACAGTTCAACGGCGCCACCTTTCCAGCACATGCAACTCTGACCTTTCCGAAAGCAGGTGAAATCGCGGGCGAAGGTCCTTGCAACCGCTACTTCGGCGGCATGAAGACCCCCTACCCGACCTTTGATGCCGGCCCCATCGGAAGCACCCGCAGGGGATGCCCTGAAATGGAAGCCGAAGTCGCATTTCTCTCGGCGCTCGAAACCGCGACCACCTCAAAAGTCGAAGACGGAACTTTGGTGCTCACCAGCCCGGACGGCACCAAAATGGTTTTCAAAGCGATCGACTGAACGCCTCAACAAAGCGCGCGCGCGCTTGCGGTAGCGGCCTACCGCCCAAACCCGTAGCAAGGTGATGCGTCAGAAAGTAGCCAGTTGTTTTAAAGCTTTGCGCGATCTCTGCGTCGTTTGCATCACCGATCCCCCGCAAGACATCCGGTAAGGGCAATAGCCGTTCAGCCCATTCACCCGCACCTTCGCGTGACACCGCCCGCCCCGATTTGGGCGAGACATAGGCCAATCCCTCTGTCGCTCCGGTCACAGCGCAGCTTTCCAGATCAAGACCATAACCAAGCTCTTCCAGCAGGTTCAGCTCCCAACGAAGATATGCCAACGGCCAGATGTCGTCTTGGCCCAGCAGATCGAGCAACGCTTCGGTACGTCGATAAAGAGGCAAATGCACCTCACGTTCGGGCAGACTGAAACTGACCAACCCTGTTACCGCATTCAGCCCAGCCAATGCTAGCCGTCCCCCCATCGCTATCGCGGCGCGGCTGCGGACGGGCTCAACAGTGAACGCCCCCATGTGATCTTCAAGCCGCGCGCGCCAAGTCACGTCCAACTGCGCGCCGGGCTGCAAAATGGGGGCGATTTTCCGACTTGTCCCACCGCGCACAACGCCCGCGTGGCGCCCTTGCGTAGGCGTGAACACCTCAATGATCGCCGATGTCTCTCCATGGCGGCGCGTACTCAGCAAAATGCCCTGATCGCGCCACTCCATTAGCCAAGACCCTCTTGATCCAGCAGATGCCGACCTGCGCGATCCTCCACCTCAATCACCCAAAGATCAGGGTCGAATCCACGCTGCTTGCCCACCGCTTCGTCCACCTCGGGCTCTGGACCTTTTGCAAGTTCGACCCAAACCCTATCACCGCTCATCAGATCAAAGGAGCGCTGAAAGACGGTCGCATTTCCGTCCAGTGTGGCAAGCTTTACCAACACAGCACCACCGGTGTCGTCTCCGTGCGCTACGACAAATGCGGGAATATCAAACATACGAAGGCGTGCCAGATAGGCATCCACCCAAAACCTTGCCGTCAGACGGGGCACGACGCCCCCTCAATCATAACAGATTCAAAATCGCACGCGATGTTGCGGGTCATTGGTTGCCGTCCTTGAACTCCAGCCCCATCTCGGAATAACGCTCTGCCTCTTCAAGCCAGTTCGGACGAACCTTCACCTGCAAGAAGAGATGCACTTTACGCCCTAGAAACTCTTCCATTTCTTCGCGCGCTGCTTTGCTGACAGCTTTGATTGTCTCACCTTTGTTGCCAAGAACGATGCCCTTGTGGCCGTCCCGCATAACATAGATCAGCTGGTCAATCCGCGCTGACCCGTCCTTGCGTTCTTCCCAGTTTTCCGTTTCTACCGTCAACTGATAGGGAAGCTCTTGATGCAGGCGCAGAGTCAGCTTTTCCCGCGTCATTTCGGCGGCGATCATCCGCATAGGCAGATCAGCGATCTGATCTTCTGGATACAGCCATGGCCCCTCGGGCACTTCGCCGGCCAGCCACGTGCGCAATGCCTCTACGCCATGACCCTTTTCAGCGGAAATCATGAAGGTCTCTACGAAAGGATAGGCCTCATTCAGCTTCTGGCTTAGTCCCAAAAGAACAGGCGCCTCTACACGGTCAATCTTGTTGATGGCAAGCGCTACACGGGCGTTCTCACCAATCTCGTTCAGACGCGCCAGAATACGTTCGACACCTTCGGTTACTCCGCGCTGCGCTTCTACCAGAAGCACCACCAGATCAGCGTCCGATGCACCGCCCCACGCTGCGGCAACCATCGCGCGGTCCAACCGGCGACGCGGTTGAAACAGGCCCGGCGTATCCACAAAAACAATCTGGCTGTCACCCTGCATCGCGACACCACGGATGCGCGCACGCGTTGTCTGCACCTTATGCGTGACGATTGAGACTTTCGCACCAACCATCCGGTTCAAAAGCGTCGACTTGCCTGCGTTGGGCTCTCCGATCAGGGCAACAAACCCCGCGCGTGTCGGTGTTTCGGTCATGTGTCTCGCTCCAATTGCGCCAGCAGCGATGCTGCGGCGTCTTGTTCTGCGGCGCGCTTGGCGCCCGCTGTCGCACTTGCGGTCTGTCCAGTGGACAAGCGCGCTGCGATTGTGAATATCGGAGCGTGGTCCGGTCCGCTCCGCTTCGTCAATACGTAGGCAGGTGGCTCTAGCCCGCGGGCCTGCGCCCACTCCTGCAAGGATGTTTTAGCATCGCGCGCGTCCTCTTTGACAGACGTCGTCCGCGAACCCCACAAACGCAACACCAACGCGCGTGCCGCGTCAAAGCCACCGTCAAGGTAAACCGCCGCAATCACCGCCTCCATGGCATCGCCCAGTAGCGCCTGCTTGCGCCGCCCACCTGACAGCATCTCGGACCGACCAAGCCGCAACACTGCGCCGATGTCTATCTCACGCGCAACATCGGCGCAGGCTTCTTTGCGCACCAGAGCGTTAAAGCGCGGGGCCAACTGACCCTCTGAGGCTTTTGTATCGAGCGCCAACAGCGCCTCTGCCATTACCAGACCCAGAACACGGTCGCCGAGAAACTCCAGCCGCTGATTGTCGTCACGGTTTGCCGTAGACATCGAGGCGTGGGTTACCGCTTCGCTCAGCAGCCTCGGTGCCTCGAAGGTATAACCAAGGCGTTTCTCGAACGCTTTGAGTTCAGCAGAGAGCTTCACTTGATCGCTTTGAAGAAACGATCGCCGCGCCACGTCCAGAAGAACAGCATCGAACGTCCACCCGAGCTGAACACAATCCGGTCAGCGCGGCCAATCAGGTTTTCAAACGGCACGAAACCAACGCCTCCGGCTGTCTGCGCCAAACGGCTGTCAGCAGAGTTATCGCGATTATCGCCCATGAAAAAGTAGTTGCCCTCTGGAACCGTGTAAACGCCGGTGCGATCAGACGCTTGAGGGCCGATGTTAAGCACCACATGGCTCACGCCGTTAGGCAAGGTTTCAATCGCACGATCCTTGCTACATATGCCACCTTGGCCTACTGCGCCGTTGGCGCAACGTGGACGCAGACCTTGTGGGCCCTGCAGCTCCATCAGCTCTTCGAACTTGCCCGCGGGTTCTTGGGGTGCGGCCACACCGTTGATCTGGACGATACCGTCAGTGATCTGAATTTGATCACCGGGCAAACCGATCAAACGTTTGATATAGTCGCGACCGGAAATCGGATGCCTGAAAACCACCACGTCGCCGCGCTCTGGCTCGCTACCGAACAGGCGCGTGTTGTCGCCGTCAAAAACGCCACATAGCTTTTTCGCATCTACATTTATGCCAACACTGGGGATGATCACACTTGGGCAGGAGGCATAGGAATATCCGTACGCCATCTTGTTCACAAAAACGAAGTCACCGATCAGCAACGTCTCTTTCATTGAGCCGGAAGGTATCCAGAATGGCTGGAAAAACAGGGTGCGGAAGACACCTGCAATCAACAACGCATAGACAACAGTCTTGATCGTTTCGACAATCGGGTTGCCTGTCTTTTCGGTCTTGGCCATCCGGCGCTCCTAGCGTGTTTTGTCAGGGTTACATGCGCAGGGCAGCGCGCGGTGTCAAGGTGCGCATCAGCCCAGCTGCCGCGCCTCGATCACGACAAACGCCTGCGCCCAAGGGTGATCGTCGGTCAGTGTCACATGAATGATCGCCTCATGACCCTCCGGTGTCATGGTAGCCAGCCGATCAGCAGCCCATCCCGTCACTTCCATAACGGGCTGACCGGTATGCAAGTTGCTTACAGCCATATCGCGCCAGCTGATCCCCATACGAAGCCCCGTTCCAAGAGCCTTTGAGCACGCCTCTTTTGCCGCCCAGCGTTTGGCGTAGGTCCCTGCAACATCCACACGACGTTCGGCCTTCGCCTGCTCTATCGGCGTGAAAACACGGTTACGAAAGCGGTCGCCAAATCGGTCCAGCGTGCCTTGGATACGCTCGATGTTCGCCAGATCCGTGCCAATGCCCAAAATCATCGCGTATCCTCGTTCAATAGAAAGCTACCCGTCGGCGAAACCTTTAGACGGCGCGCGCCTCATCCATCAACCGGCGCATCTCGGCGATGGCAGGCTCAAGTCCCAGGAAAATTGCCTCACCGATCAGGAAATGCCCGATGTTAAGTTCCATCACCTCTGGAAAGGCAGCGACAGGGGTCACTGTGTCATATGTCAAACCGTGACCGACATGCACCTCAAGACCCAAATCATGCGCAAAGGTCGACATGTCGCGCAGCTTGCCCAATTCCAGCTCTGCCTGCTCGAAACGGCCCTCATGGTAGGCATCGCAATACGCACCTGAGTGAAGCTCAATCACTTGGGCACCAAACGGTGCGCCGCCTCAATCTGGCGCTGTTCTGCCGCGATGAAGATCGACACGCGGCTGCCTGCCTCACGCAATGGCGCGATAAAATGGGCCAACCGGTTCTCTTCGCGCGCGACTTCAAGACCGCCTTCGGTTGTCCGTTCCTCGCGCTTTTCAGGCACAATGCAAACCGCATGCGGCTTATGACGCAGGGCAATTTCTTGCATCTCTTGAGTAGCGGCCATTTCAAAGTTCAGCGGAACAGTCAAAATTTCCATCAGGCCCTCAATGTCCGCATCCGAAATGTGGCGACGGTCCTCGCGCAGGTGTGCTGTAATGCCATCCGCGCCAGCCTCTTGCGCGATACGGGCCGCGCGCAAAGGGTCAGGCGTATTGCCACCACGTGCGTTACGCACCGTTGCGACATGGTCAATATTTACGCCCAAACGAAGCTTGCTCTTATCAGCCATTCGCTCTTTCCTTTTTATCTTTTGCAGCCAGCTTCTTCTCTTCGGCTTTCGCGGCAGTTTTTGCTTTTAGCGCCTCGAATTTTGCCTTGATCAGGCCTCTGCGGCGCTTTTGGTATGCCCGCAAAACCGGCACAGCCAAGTAATAACCCAGTGTCGCGAAGAAGATACCGGACACAATGCCGCCGATCAAATAGGGATAAAAGACATCCCGTGAAAAGATTGCCAGACCTGACCAGTCCATGTTGTCCGATGTGAAAATAGAAATGACATTGTGCCAAAGGTCACTACCCGCATCCGAAAACTTGCGGCTCAGCGCGCGCAATTCGCCTTCTTGTAGCTCGGTTCCCAATATCCAGTGGCCAGACTTTAGAGAAGACAGCGCGATGAACAGAAATGTTAGAGGGTTGCCCACAAATGTCGCCATCAGGGATGCAAGAATATTCCCCTTCATTGCCTTTGCAATCAGGACGGCAAACAGAAAGTGCATCCCGAACAACGGCGTGAAGGTAATGAATACCCCCGCCCATATTCCCCGGGCGATCCGCTCGGGGCTGTCGGGCAAACGGCGCATCCGGTGTTTGACATAGTGGAAAGCCCGCGCCCAACCACCGCGCGGCCAAAGAAACTCGGCCATCGCGCGGCCAAGTGATTTCGGATCACGGCGCTTGAAGATCACGGCAGATGTCCTCCCGCCGTTACGCTGTCCCCGACCGCATGCACGTTGCGATATCTGTTGATCGCAGCGACATCGTTTTCGGCCTCCAACGTCAACATCAGCGAATGAAGCTGTGCAGCATCACGCAACTCAACATGCACCAACACCCGGAAAAAGTCCTGTTTCCGCTCAACAAAGTTCAAGTCTGCGATGTTTGCGCCTGCTTCACCGATCAAGGTGCAGATGCGTCCCAGAACACCTCGGTCATTTGCGACCGTCAGTTCAAGGGTGGCACCGTAGACGGCGGGATGGCTGCCGTCATGCCAGCGTAGATCCAGCCAGCGATCAGGTTGCTCTTCGTAGTCGCTCAATCTGTCGCAATCAATCGCGTGCAGGGTCACGCCCTTGCCGCGGAATGTAATCCCGACGATACGTTCGCCTGGCAGCGGCTCACAACAGGATGCGCGGTCAAAGGATTGCCCCGGTTCAAGCCCGATAACCGCACGCTTGCGATCCACTTCCTCGCCGGTCACCAAACCAAGCTCGGGGTAGACCGCGCTAACGACCTCGCGGCCTGTGCGGTTTGAACTGCCCAGTTGCTCCAACAGGTTGTCCACACCGCCAACACGCAACGCCCGCGCCGCAGTCGCCAACACCTTGTCCGTTGCTCTTTTTCCAACATGTTCAAACGCTGACCGTGCCAATTCGCGGCCCAACTTGATAAACCGTGCGCGATCAACTTCACGCAAGGAGCGGCGAATGGCCGTCTTGGCCTTGCCCGTCGTCGCGATATCCAGCCACGTGGCCTGCGGCGTCTGACCTTCAGCTGTGATGATCTCAACCGATTGACCGTTCTTCACGCGGGTCCACAACGGCACGCGCAGCCCGTCAATCTTGGCCCCCACACAGGCAGAGCCGATACGCGTGTGGATAGCATAGGCGAAATCGATCGGCGTGGCGCCGCGCGGCAGCTTGATCACTTCGCCCTTGGGCGTGAAGCAGAATACCTTGTCGGTATACATCTCAAGCTTGACCGCTTCGAGGAAGTCTTCGTGATCGTCCTCGCCGTTGAACTGTTCTGTCAGTTGCGCAATCCATTTAACCGGATCAACCGCAAAGGGGTTCTTTGAGCGGACACCGTCGCGGTAGGACCAATGCGCCGCAACGCCTGTCTCTGCGACGTCATGCATCTGGCGCGTCCTGATCTGCACCTCGACCCGCTTACCATCACGGCCCGAAACCGTCGTATGGATGGAACGATATCCATTCGTTTTTGGCTGACTGATATAATCTTTAAAGCGCCCCGGCACGGCGCGCCAGCGACGGTGGATTGCACCCAGCGCACGGTAGCAGTCTTCCTCACTGTCCGTAATCACACGAAATCCGTAGATGTCAGATAACCGAGAGAACGACTGCTCCTTTTCTTCCATCTTACGCCAAATCGAATAGGGTTTTTTGGCACGGCCGAAAACCTCGGCTTCCATCCCTGCCTTGGCTAGTTCCTTACGCATATCCGTCGTGATCCGCGAGATGACATCCCCGGTCTCTTTCTGGAGCATGATAAACCGGCGCATGATGGAATGGCGCGCTTCGGAGTTGAGAACCCGAAAAGCCAGATCTTCAAGCTCTTCGCGCATCCACTGCATACCCATTCGGCCTGCAAGAGGCGCATAGATATCCATGGTTTCACGCGCTTTCTGCGCCTGCTTTTCGGGACGCATCGCCTTGATCGTGCGCATGTTGTGCAACCGGTCCGAAAGCTTCACCAGAATAACCCGCAGATCCTTGGACATCGCCATGAATAGCTTGCGGAAATTCTCGGCCTGCTTGGTCTCGGAAGAGTTCAGCTGAAGATTGGTCAGCTTCGTGACCCCGTCCACCAATTCAGCGACCTCTTTACCAAACTTCTCCTGCACTTCTGCATAAGAAGCGGGCGTGTCTTCAATGGTATCGTGCAAAAGTGCTGTGATGATGGTGGCGTCATCCAGCTGTTGCGAGGCCAAAATGGCGGCAACAGCTACAGGATGGGTAAAGTAGGGCTCACCGGAGTGCCGGAACTGCCCTTCATGCATGCGCTCACCGTAGGCATATGCCGCGCGGATCGACGCTTCGTTTGTTTTGGGATTGAACCCGCGAACCAATGTGACAAGGTCATCGGCAGTGGTTGTCATTATCTGCCTCAGCCCTCAAGCGGAACGGTCA
>Ga0209345_10001704_pt1 | contig 25777 bp, 19 predicted proteins | sample Cruoilmetagenom7_FD_187294 | JGI IMG/M metagenome (GOLD analysis project Ga0209345, IMG submission 187294) | Oil polluted marine microbial communities from Coal Oil Point, Santa Barbara, California, USA - Sample 7 (SPAdes) (version 2) | ecosystem: Environmental > Aquatic > Marine > Oil seeps ...
GAGCAAGCCGAAGAACAACCGCAGGCCGAAGCCAAGCAACGCAGCAGACGCCGTTCGGCCAAAAGCGACACCCCGGCTGAACAGCCGGAGGCCAGCACCGAACCGCAGGGCGAAGCGACTGAAGAAAAGCCGAAACGCCGCCGCGCTCCGCGCAAAACCAAGGCAACAGCCGCTGCACCAGCTGCTGAAGCCACGGACGCAAGCTCTGAGGAAAAGCCGCCGGTAAAAAGAGCGTCGAGAAGCCGGGCCAAAAAGGCCGATAGTGCGGAAGCGTCTGATAACGCCCCTGCAGACAAGGCCGCGGACAAGGCCCCTGCTGATAAGGCCCCCGCTGATAAGGCACCCACGCCAGCGGCAAAAGAAAAAGCGCCTGCAAAACCGCGCAAATCGCGAGCCGCTGCCAAGCCGAAAGATGAGGCCGTGGCCAAAACGTCTGACAGCGACGCGACCACATCGAGCGATGAGGCGCCCCGGCAAGGCTGGTGGCAACGCACGTTCGGATAAAGGAAACAATGCCGTTCCCGCCTGAATATCCAGTGGGAACGGCGCTATTTTCATCTGCGGTTCAGGCGTGTAATGTCAGGAAAGAAAGCTCCTACCGGACTTTCAGGCTGAGGATTTTCATGCGCAACAAGCTTGCTGTTTCATTCCCCCGCTCCGGCCAGCCCGTTTTCGGCAGGTTGACCCGATTCATGGTGGCCTTTCTGACGATGGTTTCGATCATCGTGCAACCCGTTGCCGCCCAGTCGATATTGCGTGATGCCGAAACCGAAGCACTGTTCACCGATATGGTCTCACCGCTGGTGGCCGTATCCGAACTGGATGCAAATGAAGTCGAGGTGGTCCTGCTCAACGACGATCAGATCAACGCTTTCGTCGCGGGCGGCCAGCGGATATATATCTATTCCGGTCTCATAGAAACAGCCGACAGCGCCAACGAAGTGCAAGGCGTCATGGCCCACGAACTGGGTCACATCACCGGCGGGCATATCATCCGTTTCAACGAAGGCGTCAAGACGGCTACCGGCATCACCATACTCAGTCTGGTCCTCGGCGCTGCAGCCATTGCTGCCGGAGCCGGAGATGCCGGAATGGGGATATTGGCCGCGGGCCAGCAAGCCGCCATGGGCAAATTTCTGGCCTTCAGCCGGGTGCAGGAACGCTCTGCCGATTCCGCCGGTGCGCGCTATCTGTCCAAAGCAGGCATATCCGGCAAAGGTTCGATCGATTTTTTCAAGAAATTGCAGAATTATGAATTCCGCCTCGGTATTCCGCAGGAGGACAGCTACGGACGCACCCACCCTCTATCCGGGGAACGTGTCACCCTGCTGAGAGATGTGTACCAAAAAGATCCCGCCTGGGACAAACCGTCCGATCCGGAAATCGAGACCCGATTCAAACGGGTTAAGGCCAAGCTCCTTGGCTTTACCGCCGACCCGGCGGTGACCCTGCGCGAATATCCCGAAAGCGATCAATCGGTCCCTGCCCGCTATGCCCGCGCCTATGCCTGGCACAAAAGCGCTTATCCGGAGCGGGCGCTCTACGAGGTCAACAATCTGCTCAGCTCCGCGCCAGATGATCCGTATTTTCTTGAGCTGCAAGGACAGATACTGCTCGAATCCGGCAAGCCCGACGAAGCGTTGAAATCACTGCGCAAATCGGTACAGTTGACCAACAACCAGCCTCTGATCGCCAGCCTTTTTGGCCACGCCCTGATCGCCACCGAAGATACACAATATTTCGACGAGGCCACACAAGTTCTGAAAGCTGCGGTTAACAAGGACAATCGCAATCCCTTTGCCTGGTATCAATTGGGTGTGGTCTATTCGCGCCAAGGCGATATGCCGCGCGCGCAACTGGCGACCGCAGAAAGCTCGATGCTGCAGGGCAATTATGCCGCCGCCATTCGCAGCTCCCAGATCGCCATGGCGGGGATATCGGAAAATACGCCTGACTGGATAAGGGCACAGGATATATCCTTCATAGCCAAGGCCGAATACGAGCGAAATAACAAGCGCCGCTGAGCCTGAATCCTCCGCAAAAGCCATTTGGGCTGGACAAGGTCTACAGCCATGGCCAATGGCTTCCTGCAACGAAAGAACCTGATTGTGGATGATAGTAAAAACGGAAAGTGGATAATTATGGCGGGCGGTACACTGGCCCTTGCGGCAGCATTGGGCGTATGGTTCTGGCAGGCGGGCAGCGTCTCCTCAACCGAAGCGGCCAGCGAAGCTGCGCTGGCTGCGGGCATTGATGCCCGGGAACAAAAAGCCATCGAGGCGATTGTACGCGACTATATCCTGAAAAATCCCGAGATCATTCCCGAAGCGGTGGAAATATTGCAAAATCGGGAGAAATCCTCTGCCATTGATGCGGTGCGCGCGCAGATTGAAAAACCCTTCGCCGGGAATGCCTTTGCCGGCAATCCCGATGGCGATGTCATTGTCGTCGAATATTCTGATTTCAACTGCCCCTATTGCAAGCAGACCGAACGCGATCTCGCCAGGCTGATCGCGGAAGACAAGAATGTGAAGGTCGTTTTCCGCGAACTCCCGATCCTCAGCGAAGCGAGCAATGACGCCGCTTTGATGGCGCTGGCCGCCGCCAAACAGGGCAAATATTACGCCTTCCACAAGACCATGTTCGCCACCGGTCGCCCGACACCTTCGACGATCCAGGCAGCGGCCAATGAGATCGGTCTTGACATGGACGCAGCACGCGCCTTTATCGTCTCGCCTGAAGCAAAGAAGGAAATCGAGAATAATATCGCCGTTGCTCAGCAGATGCGTTTTACCGGCACCCCAGCCTGGGTCGTCGGCGATCAGTCGGAAGTTGGCGCAGTCGGCTATGATGGCCTGAAAGAAATGGTCGCAAAGGCACGCGCGGCCCAATAAGTGCGCGCGATCAGGCTGGGTCTGGGTTGCCCTTGAACCCCTGGGCGATCACATACCATTCTGACGATCCCTTGCGGCTCGCAGGTGGCTTGGCATGTTTCACCACGTCAAAATGCTTTTTGAGCAAGGTCAGCAGATCATTATCGGTTCCGCCCGCCAATACTTTCGCGACAAAATTTCCACCCTTTTGCAGATTTTCAACCGCAAAATAGGCGGCCGCCTCGACCAGGCCCATTGTCCGCAGATGATCGGTCTGCTGATGGCCGACCGTATTGGCGGCCATGTCGGACAAGATCAGATCCGGTTTGCCGCCCAGCGCCTCGATCAGCATATCCGGCGCGGCGTCATCCATGAAATCCATCTTGAAAATCGTGACCCCCTCGATCGCGTCGACATCAAGCAGATCAATTCCCACGATCGCGGCCTTGGGCGCATATTTGCGTATCACCTGGGCCCAGCCACCCGGCGCGATGCCGAGATCGACCACCGCCCTGGCACTGCGCACCAGTTTGAACCGTTCGTCCAGCTCCAGCAATTTATAGGCGGCACGCGAACGATAGCCCTCTGCCTTCGCCTGTTTGACATAGGGATCATTGAGTTGTCGTTCGAGCCAGCGCGTCGATCCGATTTTGCGGCCCTTGGCCGTCTTGACCCGCTGCCTGGTTCCTGATCGTCCCCGGCTCATCGGACGACGCGCCGCTCGTTGGAGGACATCAGCGAGCGTAATATGCCCTCGCGGATGCCGCGATCCGCCACGCCCACGCGGGACGCCGGCCAGATATCCAGAATCGATTCCAGAATCGCACAGCCGCCGACCACCAGATCGGCACGCTCCCGCCCGATGCACGGAATATCAGCCCGCTCGTCCGGTGAAACATGCGCCAGCATATTGCTGATTTCCCGCATCGATTCTGCCGGAACGATCAGGCCGTCGATGACCTTGCGGTCATATTGCGACAGTTTCAGATGCAGGCTGGCCAAGGTGGTCACCGTACCGCTGGTTCCCAGCAATCGGTAATCACATTCTTCGGGCCGAGGCAATCGCTCGGCGAAACCGGCGAAACTGTCTGCCACCCGATTCCGCATGTTGGCAAAGGCCTGTCCGCGGGCGACAGGATCATCGGCATTGAATTTCTCGCTTTCGGTCAGGGAAACTACGCCCCACGGGACGCTCAGCCAGTCGATAATTTGCGGTGCCGAGCCGGTCGTGTCGACCAGCACGAGTTCGGTCGATCCGCCGCCAATATCGAAGATGAGCGCCGGGCCTTCGCCGGGTTCAAGCAATATCTGACAGCCAAGCACCGCCAGCCGCGCTTCTTCCTCTGCGGTAATCACGTCGAGCGCGATCCCGGTTTCACGGCGCACCCGTTCGATAAACTTGTCACCGTTACTGGCCTGCCGGCAAGCCTCTGTGGCAACCGACCGTGCGAGCGTCACATTGCGACGGCGCAGCTTGTCGGCGCAGATCGACAAGGCGGCGACCGCCCTGTCCATCGCCCGGCTGCTGATCCGGCCCGTTTCTACCAACCCCTCGCCCAGGCGCACGACGCGCGAGAAGGCATCGGTAACGATGAAACCGTCTGATGAAGGTTTGGCCACCAGCAACCGACAGTTGTTGGTGCCAAGATCTATCGCCGCATAGGACCGCAATTTGGGCCAACGCGCCGTTCCGGGATGGACCGGAGGCGCAGTTCCCGGATGGACCGGAGGCGCAGTTCGACTCTGACCTTTATGTGTCGCCGCATAGTTTGGGCGGGATTTCCTTGCGGATGACCCGCCTCTTACATCTTGCGGCGATGGGGACGCTCGATCCGCCATAACCGTAACTCTTATGTTCTCCGGATCGGATAATACCGCCGGTACTTGCCATTGAAGATAACGATACCACCCCCGTGACGCAAGAGCCGGTAACCTTGTTCGACGTAAAACATGACATGTGACTGTAAATTCGGCCCTGCAGAAGCAATCCGGCTGAAATTTCACAATTTATGGCCATCGCCAAGCTCCGTTCCGCCACAATTTCGCGTCAGGCCGGATATAATTGCAAAAGCGCCCCGAAACGACAAAGCCGTCACCATCAAAATCGCACCAAAAGGCTTGACCATGCCCCGCTCCATGCCTATTGCCGCGCACCGACACTCCCCTGTCGTCTAATGGTAAGACTACGGACTCTGACTCCGTCAATTGAGGTTCGAATCCTCACGGGGGATCCAATATCCGCTACATATGATATTGATTTTCATGTCGGCTGGTTCCGATCCCGAAGGAGCTGCGCCAAATCGAAATCAACGCCCTGTCTGGCGGCGGTCAAGCAATGCACTTCCATATCGCATTCGAACTGCGACTGCCGCCCGTTCTGAGCGCAATATTGTCCGGAGGTGCGCTTGGGATCGGCGGAAAGGTGAACCGCAAATCAAGCTACCGCCGGGGGTATTTACCCGCAACCGCTAACCGAATTTCATCATGGCGGATTCGCGATCTAAGCGGGACTTGCTGCTTTCAGACGATAGAAAATCCCGCTTTCATCTTGCCCGGTGAGTTCCAGAATGCCGCTGACAACGTGGACCTTCCTCTCGTCCGTGGTGAAAGGAATATCAGCCAGAACTTCGATAAACTGGTTGGGCATCGCATGAAAATGGAATGGACATCCCGGTGGATAGGCGAGCAGCACGAAATTTTTCTGCTTCGCGCCCTTGTCCAGCGGCATCATCCAGCCAGCCACCTTGATGCGCTTTCCCGCAAGAGATTTGACGGCCGGCGTGAACAGCGGCTTTGAATAGATGTAACCGTCCTTACCTTTTCGCGTTTTCTCTTTTGTCGCCTGCAATACGGCCCATGACGTTCCCCCTTTTGGAGTAGAGGCGGGTTTCCAGACATCGTTGACAGGAGCCTTGCCTCCGTTTTGCATGGCCGCTGGCACGGGTGTGGCGGTCAGGAGAACGGCGGCAGCAATGATTATCGAATGAAGGATCTTCATGGTTCACCTCAAGATGTTCGAGCAAGTGAATTTGCCAGATTGATACGGAAAATCCGCATCGCGGGAATAAGCGCTGCGACGATGCCGATAAGCAGTACGGTCATGATGATAGCGAGCTCGCCCGGCAGAAACTGCGTCGCGCTTAACCCAAGATCACCAAGCGTCTGGAAACTGCGGCTGGCAACAAAAAGTGCCGCATGTGCAGCGGCGATACCAACGGTCGCTCCTGCGGCCGCCGTTATCAGACCTTCGAGCACTATCGTGCCAAAAACCTGGGACCTGCTGGCTCCCATGACGCGCAACAATGCCAGATCGCCCTCGCGTGCCCGCGCCATATTGAGCAGCGCAATGAAAATCGCGAGACCGCCGGTGGCCGCGAGGATCCACGCGAATATCCGTGCGCCCTCTATTCCCGCACCGAACAGGGCCAGCAGGCGCGCCGTTTCGACAGCCGGTGCGGCGGCCTGCATTTCGGTCTGGCGGTTGATCATGGCCGGAATACGGATCGCTCCGGCTGCGTTGCGATAGCTTATCAAAATAGCGGTCAGTTCAGGCTGTAATCCCTCGCCAGCCGATAAATGCGATTGCGCCTTGTCATGGTCATGCTCTGCTTCATGTTCATGCCCGGTATGTTCGTGTTCATCATGGTCATGCTCGATACCGTGGATGTCCCAGACGCTCTCGACCGACGTCAGGATGAGACGGTCGATAACAGAACCGGTCGGAGCCAGAATGCCCACCGCTTTATAGGGCATATGGTCGTGCCCCTGACCATCCTCTTCCTCCGTCTCAAGGCCGTGACTACCAATGAACTGTTGCCCCAGCTGCGCGCCGGTTTTTCTTGCTACCGCCGCCCCCAGCACCGCGTCCATAGGCGCTTCAAACATTTTGCCTTCTGCTATTTCAGCACCGTATAAAGTCGCATAGGATGCATCGGTTCCAACGATCCGATAGCCATCGAAATTATCGCCCAATGCCAGAGGAATGGCTTCTATTACTGCCGGATCGCGCCGCAGCATGGTCAGGCTGTCGAGCGGAATATTGCCGGTGGGCTGGTCAATATGAAAGATGCTCGAAAGGATGAGCTGCAATGGTGACCCCTTTGCGCCCACGACCAGATCGACACCCTGGGCATCGCGGTCCAGGCGGCTGGAAAACTGGCTGCCGAACTGGACCAGCAGAACCAGCATGGCCACCGAAATCGCGAGCAGCAGGATATTGAGTGCGGTGGTGAGGCTGCGATCACGCAAATATGCCAGAGCAAGTCCAAACATCGGTCAGGCCGCTTTCGACATATGTGCGCTCAGCGCAATGCGGTTGGGAAACAGCGGATTCAACCGTTCGTCATGAGTGGCGATCAACAGCGTTACCCCATAATCCCCAGCACATTCCAGTAGAAGATCCGCCACTTGGCGGGCATTGGCTTCATCAAGGGCAGAGGTCGGTTCATCGGCGATAAGCAACCTCGGCCGGGAGACCAGTGCCCTTGCAATTGCCGCCCGCTGCGCTTCGCCCTGACTCATCTGGTGAGGCTTCGCTTTGGCACAATGCGCGATGCCAAGCCTTTCCAGCAGAGATAATATCAGGGCTTCATCACGCTGCCCCCGCGACAATCGCTGCGCCAACACAAGATTGGCTGACAAATCCAGAGCTGAAACCAGCCGCAACGTCTGGAAGACAATGCCGATATTCTCGCGCCGGATTTTATCGCGCCCGCTTTCGGACAGACCCGCAAGGTCGTGGCCGGCTATCTCGATGACGCCTTTTTCCGGGACCAGCAACCCACAGATCAGGTTGATGAGTGTGGTTTTGCCTGACCCCGACGGTCCGGTGAGGAGATGGTGATTTTGCGCTGCTATCGTGAGCTCAAACCCCGACAGAATCGGCCTCTGATTGATAGAATAGTGAAGATTATCGATCTCGAGCAACACAGAGTCAGTCAACAACCGCCCTTTCGGTTTGCAAGTCAGTCGCCGTCAACGTCACGATTCGCTGTGTGCCGCCTCCCCTGTCGCCAAGATCATTGCCCCGCTGTTTATCGCGCCGATCAGTTTTCAAGGGTTTGGAAACAGGTTCATTATCCCTGGCGTCTAGCTTCTGGAGCATTGCTCTTTCTGCCAATTCAGCATCAGCAACCGGTGCTTCCTGCTGTCTGTAGCTTTTCCTGTTTGAAATGAGCGAGTCGTTCCATGAACCACGGCCTGTGTTCGGATGCGCGGTTCCAAAAGGATTGAAACGGTGCATCTCGAACCCACCATCGAGATTACACGCCTGCAGCGGCGCGCCAGAACCAAGCGTCGCTGCAAATAGCATGATTTTCACCTTTGACATATATGAGATGTTATCTCATCACAATAATCGGTTCAAGTGAAATTATGCCCAGCATAAAAGCCTTCTATCATGACGACTTCCTGCAATTGCGGCATGTGGCGGTCATTTCCAGACATATGCGATCAATTTGAAAGCCTTGCTGATCGCACACAAGTTCCAAATCCTTGACTGCGCCGGGACATTCAAGCAGCTCAAATTCATCACATTCCCGGCAAATGGCTATCAGATCGATATTGCTTGTTGTTGCAACATAGGCGTTGCGCGCGATGATCCGCCTTGCCTTGTTGGTTGAGACAAGGCGTTCCAGGGCCCGATAAACCTGTGTCGTTGCAACCCGGGGCAATTTACTGGCTATTTGATAGGCGCCAATAGGCTCTTTGCTTTGCAGCAGGATTTTCGCAACCTGTTCGTCGACGACAAAGGCCTTTCTCCGTTTCAACTTTCACGGCCTTTATTTGAGGCGCACCGGGAACGGCGCTTCCAGTTATAAATATGCGCCAGCGCCAAACTGGTGGCGCCGAAGACGGTCAGCACGACTTCTTCGTTGTAATATTTCTCTGTAAGAGCTGCAGCCATGAGGCAGAGGCCTAGGGTCCCGATTGCCAGCGGCATGAACGACCTATGTTGGCGCACGCCATATATCAGGGATGTCAGGCTTAAAGGCAACGCCAACAAGATCAGATAGAAATGGAACGCTTCCGGTAACGCGAAGATATTGGCCAATAGCGGCATCGCCAGAAAAAGCAGTGGCAAGCCCAGACAATGAACGACACAAAGACCCGACAGGAACAGTGCGGACGTTTCAATCCGGTTGGCATATTGCGGGGACATGATCATATTTTTCCTTGCAGACACCGTGCTTCGAATCTAAGTCGTAAATGATATGATACAACATTACATGATTCGCAAGGGCCAAGTTTCATGACGACTATTCAGACCAAACTCTTACCCGTAACCGTCCTTTCCGGCTTTCTCGGAGCGGGCAAAACTACGCTGTTGAATCATATTCTTGGCAACCGGGAGGGTAAGCGGGTTGCAGTGATCGTCAACGACATGTCCGAAGTAAATATCGACGCCGACCTCGTGCGTGGCGGAGAAGCTGCTTTATCGCGTTCGGAAGAGACTCTGGTTGAGATGACCAATGGCTGTATCTGCTGTACCTTGCGCGATGATCTGCTGCTTGAAGTGCGCAAGCTGTCCGAAGAAGGCCGCTTTGATTATCTCGTCATCGAAAGCACGGGCATATCCGAACCTTTGCCAGTGGCAGCCACCTTCTCATTTCGCGACGAAGACGGCCAATGCCTGGGTGATACTGCCAAGCTCGATTGCATGGTCACGGTGGTGGACGCGGTCAACCTTCTGAATGACTATTCCAGTGACGATTTTCTGGCCGATCGCGGGGAGACTGCAGGCGAAGGTGATGATCGTCGTCTGGTGAGCCTCCTGGTCGAACAGATTGAATTTGCCGACGTCATAGTCGTCAACAAGGTCAGCGATGTATCGGCCGAACAACTGGCCGTGGTCAAAAAAGTTGTGGCCTCACTCAACACCGACGCCAGGATCATAGAAGCGGATTATGCGAAGGTCGATCTTGACGAGATTATTGGCAATGGCCTGTTCGATGATGAGAAAGCGGAAATGCACCCGCTCTGGGCCAAGGAATTATATGGCTATTCCGACCATCGGCCGGAGACTGAGGAATATGGCGTCGAGAGCTTTGTCTATCGCGCCCGCCGCCCCTTCCATCCCTCGCGCTTCTATCATTTCCTGACCAACAATGGTCTGGATCATGTCATCCGGGCAAAGGGTCATTTTTGGCTCGCTACGCGCCCCAATTTTCTGGGAGAGCTTGCCGTAGCCGGCAGTCAGACGATCACAGCGCGACTGGGCCGCTGGTGGGCGGCCGTTCCCAAGAACCAATGGCCCGAGGATGGGAGCTTTGAGGAATTTGTCGTGAAACACTGGGATCCCACATGGGGCGACCGGCGTCAGGAACTGGTTTTCATCGGCATCAACATGGATGAGGCGCGGATAGGCCGCGAACTGGATTCATGTCTGGTCGAAAGCGATGCCTTTACGCCTGAGCAATGGTCGGCGTTACCCGACCCCTTCCCCGCATGGGAAATGACCCAGCCGGTGCTGGAGCCAACCGAATGAGCGTAACCATGATAGAACGCTCGACCGCACTGATAGCGGGAAATATCGAAGCACTGGATGCCATCCGGGATGACGATATTTCCATTGCCCTGTGGGAGCGGGAACTGCCCACCGGTTTATCAAAACTCAATCTGGATAACATTGCCGACATTCGTTTTACCGCCGCTGTTGATGAACTGCACGGCGTGCTCGCCGATGCTCTTGATGATGCAGGACACAAGAAAGGCCCGCAACGAAATGCCCTGTGCAGCGATATTGTGACGCTCGCCAACGGCTTTGCCAGGATCATAAAAACCGATTTGGTTGAAATCCGGTTGGAGCATGTTACCACAAATGCCTGCAAGAAATTCCACGCCGATTATGTCACGGCCCGGCTCATCACCACCTATATAGGTCAGGGCACGCAATGGCTTGAGGGTGACGATGCAGCGAATTGTGAATGCGGTGAGCCGCATAAGATCCAGCAGATGGCGGCCGGCGACGTTGCTCTCTTCAAGGGGCGTCTCTGGTCATCCCATGCGCCAGCCATTCACCGCTCTCCTCCGATTGAAGGAACTGGCGAGGAACGGTTGATGCTCGTGATCAACCCGATGCAATTGGCGGATAATCCCTAACTCGCAGGATAGTTTCGATACCATTTTGGTGGGGACAGCCGTTACAAGTTGACCGGAAAGATCATCGGTGGCTCATCATCATATGGACCGAAAAATTCCAATATTACGATATATCATACCATTCGAATTTTGGTAAACCTGATGGAGAATTTGAAAATGCGAAAGTTTACGAAGCGGACTACCGCCGCACTACTTGCGACCGGAATTACTGTGATCGCAACGCCGATCCCGGCGTGGGGTCAGGCTGGATCGATCAAACAGGAAAAGGAAAGCGAGCAGGAAGACGAAAAAAAGTCAAAATCAGGCCATATCGTTGTCACTGCTATGGGGCTCGTCGGCAACGGCACATCCGCTTTGCCCGTACAGGTGCTGACCGGCGACGAACTCGCGCATCGACGGAAAGGCGGCTTAGGTGAAACGCTTGCTGGCTTGCCCGGCGTGCATCTCGATAATTTTGGTGGCGGTGCTTCTCGGCCAGTGATCCGTGGCCAGACGGTTCCTCGTATCGAAATACTTACAGACGGTGCCAATCTTTTTGACGCGTCCTCAGTGTCGCCCGATCATGCCATCACAACCGACCCGCTGCTGCTCGACACGATCGAAATCCAGCGCGGTCCGGCAGCTGTCCGCTACGGCGGCAGCGCGGTAAACGGCGCGATCAACCTGATCGACAGTAAAGTGCCAAAGGCGCTTCCCGTCGGCGGCCTGACCGGCGCAACCGAAGTGCGCTATGGCACCGGCGACGAAGAGAAGGCTGTAGCTGGCCGGGTCACAGCCGGTCTCGGCCCCTTTGCCATTCATGCCGAAGGGTCACGGCACCACGCGAAGGATTATGATGTCCCCGATTCCTATGGAAACGACCGGTTGAAGGATAGTTTCGCCAAGAGTTCCAGCTATGCTTTCGGCGCATCCTGGATCACCGACAAGGGTTATATTGGCGCTGCCTATACACGCCAGAACGCTGAATATGGGCTGCCGGGCCATAGCCATATCAACGGCGTTTGCCACACCCATGGCACCGACCTGCACTGCGCCACGCACGGCCCGTTCGGGGATCCCTTCGGGTCCGACGACGGCCACACGGCGTATATTGATATGCGCAGCGAGCGATTTGATTTACGAGCGGATTTCCAAGACCTGCTTCCAGGCATTGCCAATATCCGCCTGCGCGGCTCCTATACCGACTATCAGCATGACGAAGTTGATGGCCCGGCGCTGTTCAGCCGCTACACCAATGAGGTATGGGACGGGCGGATCGAGCTGACGCACAAGCCTTTGTTCGGCTTCACCGGAACGCTCGGCCTGCAATATACCGACGGCAAGTTCAGCGGTCTGAACCTAAGTGACAGACACCAGCTCCCTCTTGACGTCGATCCGGACAACCCTCCCGCAGGATACCAATATACGGGCTTCGTCCCGCCATTTTATCACGCCACGGAAAATGTCGGCATATTTTTGAGCGAGCGCCGGTCGTTTGGAGCTGTCGATGTCGAGATCGCCGCTCGCAAGGACTGGCGAACCATCACCCAGCCCGTACCGGAATACGTCGTAATCTTTCCGCCCGCTATCGCCCAAAGGTATGAGGAAAGGCTCGGACCTGATTGGAGGCAGCAATATGCGGATCTCTTTATTGGTTTCTGGGCTGACGATCATCCTGATGCCAAGCACAATCCCTTTTCGGTTTCGCTCGGGGCGACATGGAACTTCGATCGCGGCTATTCGGCGGCACTCTCGCTGGCACGCACCGAGCGGGCGCCCAACGTGCGCGAGCTCTTTGCCCACGGTAATAATCTCGCCACCAATAGCTATGAGCTGGGTCTATCGCGGACGCATTATGGTTCTTCGTCCTTTCCTGAGCCGACAACGGACGTCATGGAGACTGCGAAATCCGTCAATCTAACCTTCCGCAAGACCGGCGGTCCGCTCGAATTCGAATTCGGCCTGTTCTATCAGGATATTGACGACTATATCTTCGCGCGCCTGATCGAGACCGAAGCCCAAACCGGGATTCCGCACAATTACCTTATTTACACCGCTTCGGATGCGCGCTTTTACGGGATTGACGGCCAGATCAGCTATCGCTTCAATCCGCAGGCGCAGCTCACCGTTTTTGGCGACTATGTCGGCACCGAACTGGAAAGCGAAGAAGTCGACGTCACACTCGGCGACACGGGCGACAATCTGCCGCGCATCTCGCCCGGCAGGCTCGGCGCGCGGTTCGATTGGACCAGCGGTCCGCTGACCACCGATATCGAATATTATCACACGTTCGAGCAGGACAAGATCGCGCTTTATGAAACGCCGACCGATGGCTATGACATGCTCAACGCCACCATTGCTTACCGGATGGCGATCGGCGGCAACGACAAAAACGTGGAATTTTATTTGCGCGGCACCAACCTCACCAACGAACTGGCATTTGCACACACGTCGTTTGTGAAAGACCAGTCGCCGTTGCGCGGACGCAGCGTCACGTTCGGGATGCGACATAAGTTTTAAGACATACAAGAGCGGCGGGTTCGGAGCCCGCCGCCCTCACCCCTCCCGTCGCTCGGCCGCTAACCGGCACAAGCGATCTGGCGATCACCCGTCGAATTGATCGCAGTATCCGGTCTCCCTACGACTAGTCAGCGCGGCAACAGGCTTTCCTTGATGAACTTGGAGCAGGTTTCTGCTCCCAGGCCCCGGGCGGCGAAACCTTCATCCTTCGCGAAAGCAGGACCAGAAATCCCGCCAATCAGCGCCGCCGCTATCGGCGCAAAAAGACACACTAGCAATTGACGGCAATTGGCTAACTCCGGTTTTTCCAAAATATCCTATTCATTAGGATAAGGACATTTACGTATTTGCCGGGCAGCGGAATATGCTATTTACACTCCTGTAAGCAAGGGGTCGCGATCCTATGTAAATAAGTGTAAATTTCAATCGACTGTGGAAATTTTCTTCCCGGCCGTGCTGGGATCGTGTCGTCCTTGCTAATCCGGTCAACTCTGTTTCCCAAAAAATGCAGCCCGAGAATGCGCCATTCGCAACCATGCTGATCCAAGCATGAACCATCGACCTATTATCCATCTAAAAAAAACCAAGGTAATCCAAAACATGAAATACTTGAAATCCACCAGTTTAACCCTCGCTGTCATGCTGATTCCTGCATCGATGACGCCTGCGTCGGCCGGAACAATCGTCGGTCTGGACACAGTCGAGGGCGATGGCTTTCTCCTCATCGACGAAGACGAAGGTGTCGTCGAACCCGGGGTCAAGGCCGTTACTGGCGATCCGAACAATGATGACTTTACGACCGCCAACGGTTTTTCCCCCCAAAGCGTCGTCAACTGCCTGATGGCCAGCAACACTGCGACTTGCGGCAGTGAATCGGGATCGGGCAAGCGCGTAAAGAATAATCTCACAGGTTTCGGGGCTTTCGATACGGTCTACAATGTCGTCTCATCAGGCGGAACCACAGAATATTTCAATTTCGGAAAACTAACCAACCAGACGCCTGCCCGGATGACCGGATTCACCATTCAGATCGGTACGGGAACCGGCGACAATTTTGTCCCTGCAGCACAGGGTTCCGAACCGCTGAGCATGGATCAGGTTGGAGAGTTGTTGGACAAAGCCGCTGAGTGGGAAGGTAACGGCGGCGTTGACGGGCAAAATCCGCTGCAGCGGGTCTCCTTCCCCGACGGTCTGTTCGGCGAGGGCGGACAGGAAGGTGATGCCGGTTATTTCTCAGAGCCTGACAAATCCGGCTTTGTATTCGTTGCCGATGGCACCGATACGCTAGCTGCAACTTCCATTTTTGGCGCCCATACCGAATATTTTGGTGATGGCATTCTATCGCGTACTCAGGTGCCTGAAGCACTATTCTTCGACGATGATGGAGATCCTGCCACCGAAGCGAGCTTGCTTTACTGGAAGGCTGGCGACCTCTGGCTTGATGGCGACGGTATCGCCCAGGACACAGCCACCGTGGAAGCATTGGCGGCACAGGACGCATATTATGTCGACATCATTGAAGATCTTTCCAACGTCAATCTGAACTACTCGTTTGATATCGGTGATTTGTCCGTGGGCCAGTTTACGGTCCGCTTCGCACCGGTTTTCGCACCGATCGTGACGGCGGCACAAACAGAATATCAGACGGCAGTGGCATTTTCCCTTGATCAGACCGAAATACCCTTTCTGTTCCTTGATCAGGCGGCTGCTGCGGGTACCGAGGCCGCCATCGATCCCATATTCGCTGACTTTCAGGAAGTTACCGGCGCGCTGAACGGCTTGTCTTCACCGGAAGCCATCCAGCAGGGACTCGAGCGCGCTGGCACCAGCTATTTGCGGAATTTTGGTACTCAGGCACAATTGTTTGGCCGCGATCAGCTTGAACAGGTTCTCCAGCATATAGGAAATGGCCGCGGAAGCCGGTTTGCTACCGCCAATAATGTGGATGTTGCTTCAGCCGACAACTCGACACAGGCGGCGGCGATGATGCTGGCCCAGGCAAATGGTGGCAATTCGGCACAGGTATCGGATCGTCTCACGGCATTCATGTCGGCCTCCGTATCGACCGGTGATATCAAGCAGAGCCTGAACGGCGCTGGCGCAGATTATACCGGCTATACAATTGTCGGTGGTGCCGATTATCGTATCGTTGACAGTCTCCGTGTTGGTGCCGCGCTTAGCTACGGCAAGAACGAAGCGGACGTGGATGACAATCGCGGTGAGCTTGACGCAAGCGGCCTGTCCTTGATGGCCTATGCTTCTTACGGCGAACAGACCGGATTCTATGCCGATGTTGCTGGTGGTCACACCTGGGTCGACTTTGACAATGATCGTACTATCGTCATCGGAAGTCTTAGCCGGTTGGCACAGAGTGAAACCGACGGCAAGCAGTGGAGTATTGCCGCCAGAACGGGTTACAATATCGACCTCGCGCCCGTAATTATTGGTCCCAGCGTCGAATATCATTTTTACGACCTTGATGTTGACGGATATAGCGAGACCGGCGCAGGCGGCCTTAATATGACGATTGACGACATGGAGTTCAAATCGCAGACGATCTGGCTCGGTGCCAAAGCAAGTATGCCGATTGTATCCGGAAATGGAGTCATTGAACCCCATGCCAGCGTCCACTGGGTGAAAGAGCTGGACGATGAAGGTTTTCTCGTCGGCACACAATTTACCGATGGCGTTCTCCCGTTCTTCACGCCCATCGACGCCAGAGACAAGGAATATGCCCGCGCAAATATCGGTGTGACCGGAAACTTCACCACCAGCAGCGGACTGCCGGTTGAGCTATCGGTCAATTACGACGGCACATTCGGAAATGCTGATTTTAACCAGCACCGCTTCCAGCTCAGGGCAGCGCTCCGCTTTTAGGGGCACCGCCAAACTTTCCCGTTCTCCATGGTTCATCAAATATCACAATATGGACCATGGAGAATGAGGGGAAAGGCAAGAAACTGAACGCAGGCTAAACCGCTGCGACGAACGCACTAAACGCATCCGGACCCATTCGGATTGATCGGGAGAGCGACAGACTATCCATCCGCCCTGCTTTCACAAGGCATGCCTCTATCAGCGCGGCAACAGGCTTTCACCCATCAGTTGCAAGTCGACAGCGCGGGCGCACTGGCGGCCTTCGCGGATCGCCCAGACGACCAGACTCTGCCCCCGGCGCATATCGCCGCAGGCGAAAATGCCGGGCTTGCTGGTCGTATAGCTGGTCACATTGGCAGCAACATTGCCGCGGGCGTCCAGCTCCACTTCCGATTGATCGACCAGCCCCATTTTGCGTGGTCCAACAAAACCCATGGCGAGCAGGATAAGATCGGCCTTGATGGTGAACTCGCTACCGGCGATTTCCTGCATCTGGCCGTCCACCCATTCGAGACGAATACATTCCAGGCCTTCGACATTGCCGTTGGTCCCGACGACCCGTTTTGCAAGAATCGACCAGTCGCGCTCACAGCCTTCCAGATGACTGGAGGATGTGCGCAGTTTCAACGGCCAGTCGGGCCATGAGAAGGTCTTGTTTTCCTTCTCCGGCGGCTTGGGCATGATTTCGATCTGGGTGACTGAAGCGGCGCCCTGACGATTGGAGGTGCCGACGCAGTCCGACCCGGTGTCGCCGCCGCCAATGACAATGACATGCTTTCCGGTCGCGGTGATGGTACCGCGCGGAGCGGCGCGCATTTCATCGTCGCCGGCGTTGCGTTTATTCTGTTGCACGAGAAATTCCATGGCGAGGCGAACACCGGACATTTCATAGCCCGGGATATCAAGCATACGCGGCTTTTCCGCGCCGCCCGACATCACCACCGCATCGAAATTTTCCTGCAGCGATTCGAGCGAGACCGTTACCCCCACTTCGACGCTGGTGCGGAATTCAACACCTTCCGCCTCCATTTGCACCAGGCGGCGGTTGATCAGATGCTTTTCCATCTTGAAATCCGGGATGCCATAGCGAAGCAAGCCACCCATCCGGTCATTTTTCTCAAACAGGGTGACGTTGTGACCAGCGCGGGCAAGCTGCTGGGCGCAGGCCAGACCGGCCGGGCCGGAACCGACGACCGCGACCGACTTGCCGGTCTTCTTCTCGGCAATCTGCGGCGTGATCCAGCCTTCTTCCCATCCGCGATCGACAATCGCGCATTCGATGGATTTGATTGCCACCGGCACATCGTCAATGTTCAGCGTGCAGGCCGCTTCGCACGGCGCCGGGCAGATGCGACCGGTAAACTCCGGAAAATTATTGGTCGATTGCAGGGATTCCAGCGCGTTTTTCCAGTCACCTTCATAGACCAGATCATTCCAGTCCGGGATCAGATTGTTCACCGGGCAACCGTTATGACAGTAAGGGATGCCGCAATCCATGCAGCGTGCTGCTTGATCTCTGAGATCCTTTTCCGGCAACGGAATGGTGAATTCCCGATAGTTGGTCAGCCGTTCCTTTGGATCGGCATAAGTCGCTTCTTTGCGATCAATCTCGAGAAAGCCTGTTACTTTACCCACGGTCTACTCCAATATCTTCAATTATTCTGCAGCAACGATAGCGTCGAGACGCTCGGCTTCGAGTTGTTTCAGCGCTGCGGCATAGTCGCGCGGCATGACCTTCACGAACCGACCAAGAGTCTCTTCCCAGTTGTCGAGAATTTCGGTTGCCCTTCTGCTGCCGGTATGGAGCTTGTGACGCTCCAGCAATATCCGCAATCGCGCGGCATCATGATAGAGCATGTCCCCCATGCCATAATCACTGACATCGACGGGAAGCTGCTGCGGCAAGGTCGTGCCTTCACCATCATCCGCGTTGGCATCAATCGTCTCGATATCGACCATCGCCATGTTGCAGCGCTGACGGAACAGACCGTCCTCATCATAGACATAGGCGACACCACCGGACATGCCGGCTGCAAAATTGCGCCCGGTTTTCCCAAGCACGGCAACAACACCGCCGGTCATATATTCACAACCGTGATCGCCGGTCCCTTCGACGACCGCGACCGCACCGCTGTTGCGCACGGCAAAGCGTTCGCCGGCGACACCGTTGAAATAGGCTTCACCGGCCACCGCACCATAGAGGACGGTATTGCCGACGATGATATTATCGGTCGGATTGCGATCGACATGGTTCGGCTGTTTGACGACCACCCGGCCACCGGAAAGTCCCTTGCCGACATAGTCATTGGCATCGCCGACCAGCTCGGCGGTTACGCCGTGCGCCAGAAACGCGCCAAAGCTCTGGCCTGCAACGCCTTCGAACGATAGCTGGATAGTATTATTCGGCAGGCCCGCGTGGCCATATTTTTTCGCGACTTCGCCCGACAGCATCGCGCCGACCGTCCGGTTGACGTTCTTCACCTTGCGTTCGATTTTGACGGTCTGGCCATTGTCCAGTGCCGGAGTTGCTGCCGCAATCAAGTCCTTATCCAGTGCAGCTTCAAGACCATGATCCTGCGATATCGTATGGTGCAGCGGCTCTCCCTCATCAAGAACGACCTGATGCAACAAGCGGGACAGGTCGACCCCTTCCGCTTTCCAGTGGTCCAGCGCCTTTGTCATGTCGATCTTGTCGACGCGACCGACCATTTCTTCTATCGTGCGGAAGCCCATCTCGGCCATGATCTGACGCAGTTCTTCGGCAACGAAGAAGAAATAATTGATCACATATTCCGGTTGTCCGGTGAATTTCTTGCGCAATTCCGGATTCTGCGTTGCGACGCCGACCGGGCAGGTATTGAGATGGCATTTGCGCATCATGATGCAACCCGCGGCAATCAGCGGTGCCGTTGCAAAGCCGAATTCATCGGCCCCCAACAGCGCCCCGATGGCAACATCGCGACCGGTCCGCAGGCCACCGTCGACCTGCACCGAGATTCTCGACCGCAATCCGTTGAGCAGCAAGGTCTGCTGCGTTTCTGCCAGACCGATTTCCCAGGGCGAACCGGCATGGGTCAGCGACGTCAACGGCGAAGCGCCCGTGCCGCCGTCATAGCCGGAAATGGTCAGGTGATCCGCCCGCGCCTTGGAAACGCCCGCTGCAACCGTACCGACGCCCACTTCGGAAACAAGCTTCACCGAAACACGGGCACCGGTGTTCACATTTTTCAGATCGTGGATCAGCTGGGCGAGATCCTCGATCGAATAAATATCATGATGCGGTGGCGGCGAAATCAGGCCCACGCCAGGTGTTGAATGGCGCACCTTGCCGATATTCTTGTCGACCTTGCTACCGGGAAGCTGCCCGCCTTCACCGGGCTTGGCACCCTGCGCCATCTTGATCTGGATATCGTCGGCATTGACGAGATATTCGGCGGTGACGCCAAAGCGCCCGCTGGCGACCTGCTTGATGGCAGAGCGCATGCTGTCGCCATTGGCCATCGGGATGAACCGATCCGGTTCTTCGCCACCTTCTCCGGTATTGGATTTTCCGCCAATCCGGTTCATCGCAATCGCGAGTGTGGTATGGGCCTCCCGGCTGATCGAACCGAAGCTCATCGCGCCCGTGGCAAAGCGTTTCACGATCTCGCTTGCTGGTTCCACCTCATTGATGTCGAGCGGCTCGTCGAGCTTTTCAAGCTGCATCAACCCGCGAATGGTCAGCAGATGTTCGCTCTGTTCGTTGATCGACTTGGCGAATTCGGCGTAGTTTTTCGGATCATTACCCCGGACTGCATGCTGCAGGTTCGCAACATTGGCTGGCGTCCAGGCATGATCTTCGCCGCGAATCCGGTACCCGTAGATACCGCCGACATCGAGCATGTTCTTGTAGATCGGATTATTGCCATAGGCTTCGGAATGCCGATAGACGGTCTCTCCGGCGATCTCCGCGAGCCCGACGCCTTCGATCGTGGTTGCGGTGCCGGTGAAATATTTCTCGATAAATTCGCTCGACAGGCCAACCGCATCGAAAATCTGCGCGCCGCAATAGCTTTGATAGGTAGAGATGCCCATTTTCGACATGACCTTCAAAATGCCCTTGCCGATGGCCTTGATATAATTTTGCTCCACCTCCTGCGTCGTCAAAGGAAGGTTACGGCGAACGCGGATTTCCTCCAGCGTTTCAAACGCCAGATAGGGATTGACCGCTTCGGCTCCATATCCCGCCAGCACGCAGAAATGGTGCACTTCGCGCGCTTCACCGGTTTCGACGACAAGGCCGGTCTGCATCCGCAGGCCCTGGCGAACCAGATGATGGTGCACGGCTGCCGTCGCCAGCAAGGCTGGCATCGCAATCCGCTCCGCCCCCTTGGCGCGGTCGGACAGGATCAGAATATTGCGGTCAGCGAGCACCGCTTCGGTTGCCGCCCAGCACATCTCCTTGAGCGCCATTTCCAGACCGGCAGCGCCAGTCGTGGCATCCCAGGTGATATCGATGGTTTCGGTCCGGAAAGCGCCATCCAGCGCCTCTTCCACCGAGCGGATTTTCAGCAAATCGGCATTGGTCAGTACCGGCTGGTCAACTTCGAGCCGCTTGTGCGTCCCGGCATCATGACCGAGAAGATTGGGGCGCGGCCCGATCATCGAAACCAGCGACATCACCAGTTCCTCGCGGATCGGATCGATTGGCGGGTTGGTCACCTGGGCAAAATTCTGTTTGAAATAATCGTAGAGCAAGCGCGGTTTGCCGGACAGAACGGCAATTGGCGTGTCGGTGCCCATCGATCCAATCGGGTCCATGCCGTCACTGGCCATAGGTTCCAGAAATTTGGTTATATCTTCTTGCGTGAACCCGAATGCCTGCTGACGATCAAGCAGCGTCGCTGGATCGCTCGCTCCGGTTGCTGTCTGTGAATCGACATCGTCAAGATCGTCAAGATCGAGATCCTTCAGATTATACTGGGTGGATTCCAGCCATTTCGCATAGGGTTTGGCCTTGGCGAGGTCGGCCTTGATTTCCTCATCCTCGATGATCCGGCCCTGCTCCATGTCGATGAGCAGCATCTTGCCGGGCTGCAAGCGCCATTTGCGGACGATATTGTCTTCCTTAACCGGCAGCACGCCGGATTCCGACGCCATGATCACATGGCCATCATCGGTCACGCAGAAGCGCGCCGGGCGCAGGCCGTTGCGGTCCAATGTCGCGCCGACTTGCCGCCCATCGGTAAAGGCGACCGCCGCCGGGCCATCCCATGGCTCCATCAGCGCGGCGTGATATTCGTAAAAGGCGCGGCGGTCGGCATCCATTGTCGGATCACCGGCCCATGCTTCGGGTATCAGCATCATCACCGCATGCGGCAGCGAATAGCCGCCGGCGATAAGCAGTTCGAGAGCATTGTCCAGACAGGCAGTGTCGGACTGGCCGTGCGGGATCAGCGGCCACATCTTGTCAAGATCGGTACCCAGCAGGTCGGACTCCATGGTCCGGCGACGGGCGTTCATCCAGTTGACATTGCCGCGAACCGTGTTGATCTCGCCATTATGCGCGATGAAACGATAGGGATGCGCCAGTTTCCACGACGGAAATGTATTGGTCGAAAAACGCTGATGGACCATCGCAACGGCTGATGTGGTCAGCGGGTTGTTCAGGTCCTTGTAGAAGGACCCCACCTGGTCGGCGAGCAACAGGCCCTTATAGACTATCGTTCTGGTCGAGAAGGATGGCATGTAAAATTCGGATAGGCCGGGCATGCCCATTTTTTCGGCAAGGCCATCAAGCGGGTTATGCGCCTGTTTGCGGATCGCGAGGATTTTGCGTTCAAAGGCATCCTGATCGGGAATCGATTCGCCTTTGCCGACGATCATCTGGCGAATCAGTGGCATCTGGTCGAGCACCGCTTTGCCGATTCCTGTTGTATCGATTGGCACGTCCCGCCAACCGATCAGGACCTGCCCTTCCTTGGCGATGAATCGTTCAAAATGTGCCGTCGCAAATTCCGCTTCCGCCCGGTCGGACGGAACGAAACACATCGCAACGGCATAGTCACCGACAGCCGGCAGGGTCAGGCCTTCCGATTTCGCCCAATCCCGCAGCAGCGCGTCTGGAATCTGCAATAATATCCCGGCACCGTCACCCAGCAGAGGATCGGCACCGACCGCACCACGGTGATCGATATTGACCAGAATCTCGAGTCCACGTTTGACCGTGAGGTGCGATTTCTCACCCTCAATATTCGCGACAAAACCGACGCCGCATGCGTCATGTTCGTTATTTGAATCGTACAGGCCTTGCCGTGGCGGGAAACTCATATTCCGTCCTTATATTTCGATAGGATTTTTTGTAATTAACGTGCTTCTAGATGGATTTCAGCGTATTTTAAAGTCAAGAGTTTCGAAAGGCTCAAAAGTATTATTGCGCCCCTGCCCTGTGCCGCTCCCGAGCGGTTACCCTCATCGGGCGAAAACCGAAAGGAATTTCAGGCCTGCGGCCGAGCTGGAGCAGGTCGCCAGATCACCAGATCGCATCAGGCCCCGCTTCCAATCCGGACCAGCCGTTTCGATATCCGGCCCTCTCCAATCAGACAAGAGTATCTGCCCGAAATAGATTTGGCACGCCGAAATGACACTGTCGATTTGGAGGGGAAGCGGATCGCGGCAATTCTGCCAGCAACCAGCGGGGTCCGGGATTGCACGATCAAAGGTTCGCAATGATTGGTTGCGGACAGCATATGCCAAGCCTGTTGACTTGATATCGCGTTGGCAATATTCGGGACGTGGTTCGGGACACCCGCCGCCTGCCGACAATAGTCTTGGTGAAGTTCCCCGTAGAAAAACATCTCGTCATGTCCAGAACATGCTTCAGGATGGCAATGCAGGCACCATTATAACGAAGCATATTTTGTAGTGAATGAGATATGATATGAATTCCCTTCGACAAAAGAACCTTTCATTAAAGGAATTGAAACAGCAGGCTCGCCGTTTGCGGTCTGAAACGGCAACCGACTCTGCGCCGATATCCCATAGCAAATCGCTTGAAATGATCGCGCATCAAAGAGGCTTCAAGGACTGGAATACACTCCACGCCTCCGCCTCCAATCGTCCCGCTTTCGAAAAACTGGGTCTGGGTGACACGGTCAGCGGTCGAGATCTGGGACAGGCATTTCAGGGCGAGGTCGCCGGCATCCGGACGATCAGACTGGGCCAGCTTTATCATGTGTCGATCCAGCTGGAACGGGCGATCGACGTAGTGACCTTTGATTCCTTTTCCAATTTCCGCAGGCGCCTGAACTGTACGGTTGACCATAGCGGGGTTTCACCCGCTCACACCTCAAATGGTGAACCGCATATGATATTGGAGCTATGATGATGGAAAACGCACAGTCACCCCACAAGCAGATGCTTGCCGATTTCCTCAAGGATGTATGGACCGATGGAAAGGTCGATGCCGTGGATCAATATCTGGCAGACAGCTATACAATCCACAATGATCCTGGTGACCCCTGGGATGGCCAGACACTCTCCGTCGAGGGCTTCAAGAATCGTCTCGTCCAGTCGCGGGCGATGGCCCCCGACCAGATTTTCCATGTCGAGAAAATGGTCGAGGAAGGCAATGAAATTGCCGTCGCCTGGACCTGGTCAGGAACCCATCTGGGAGATATCCCCGGGATCCCGGCAACAGGGCGAAAAATCACGATGACCGGCCTGACGATATACGGGTTTGATGGAAACCGACTGACCGGGCACTGGCAGGTCGCCGACCGGCTTTCGGTTTTCCAGCAACTGACGCAGAGTCCGCCCGCTTAGCTCGGGCCGGCCTGCCACCCGTCAGGATTCAAGAAGTGCTCTTTGGGCCGGTCTATTCCGCTTCGGCATTCTGGTCATATTTGAGTTCAAGATAGCGACCGCGGATTGACAGGTTGTCGATATCGCCCTTGGCAATCTGCTGGGTAATCCCGGAAATCTCTTTTTCAATCAGGGACAGTCCGCCGACAAGTTGCTCATCGGGTGATTTTCCGCTGTCCGTCGCCTTGCTCCGCATCGAGACCGGAATCGCACGATAGCCATTGATCAGTTCGGGCAGATGTTCACCAACCAGCTTGCGCACCTCATAAGCTGCGGAATCGCCCTCGTTGAGCTTCTGCAGTTGCGGTGACAGCATATCAAGCTGGACACCGATACCGTTGACGATCTGGACCGCGGGCGCTGGCAGCGCCGGACGCTGGTTTTCCAGCCAGATTTCTGTCTTTCCTGCCAAGGACTTGAGGTCGGACTTTACGATCGTTTCTGGCGTTGGAATCTTCATTTTCGGGAATTTCATCGACGCCCAGATGCCGCCGCCGATCAATCCGGCAGAAATCATCACACCCCAGAAGCCGATGCCGCTCAATATGCCACCGACAATGCTCGCGCCGACCAGGACGCCCACCGTCCACAGAGCAGCGCGGCCCAGTTTTTTGAAAAAATGGCCACGCTTCAACTGATGGGAGCGATTGCCGATCGAACGCCGAAACTGGGAATCGCGAAGCGCCCGCGCCGCGTTGTCAAAGACTTGCTGATTGGATTCGGACACCAGACTCTATTCCTCCAGCGCCGACAGAGGATTTTCGGACGGTGCTTCCAGTTGCGCCTTGGCCTGCCCTTCGGAGCGGGCAATATAGCCTTTCGACTTCTCAATCTCGCCAGACAGCGAATTTACGGTCGCCTTCATATTCTCCAGCGCCTTCAGCTTGAACGTGTCGATATTGTCCATCGTGTCATAGACATTCTGGAAAGCGCGTTGCAGCGTTTCGAGCGGGATGGTCGACGAGGCGGCCTGTTCGTGGATCTGGCCGGTCTGGTTCTTCAGCATTTCGCTGGTGCTGTCGATGACGCCAGCCGTGGTGGTGTTGAGCGCACTGATCTGGTCGAGAACCAGTTTCTGGTTGGTCAGCGCCTGGGCCACGGTCACGCCGGTGCGCAGCGCGCCCACGGTCGTTGTGCTCGCCCGATCAACGCCTTTGACCAGTTCGACATTGTTGCGTTTCACCAGATCAAGCGCGAGATAGCCCTGCACCGTGACCGCCATCTGGGTGAGCAGGTCCTGGGTGCGCTGACGCACATAGAAGAGCGCGCTTTCACGGATCGCTTTCGCTTTTGCGGGATCAGTAGCGTCCAGTTCGGCCGCCTTGCCTTCCAGTCGCTGATCCATGACCTTGGAAACATGGATCATCTGCTCCAGCCGGCCCATCGCCGCCCAGAGATTCTTGCGTTCGACATCAATCGCCGCATTGTCCATCAGCAGTTCGTCCTTGCCGGACCGCAACCGGTCGAGGATCGAGCCGATATGACCCTGCGCGCTTTTATAACCATCGAAATAGTTACGCATCTTGTTGCCGAACGGAATGATTCCGAACAGCTTCTTCTTGGTCGTCAGATTGCCGCGCTTGCCC
>Ga0209345_10001705_pt1 | contig 25776 bp, 22 predicted proteins | sample Cruoilmetagenom7_FD_187294 | JGI IMG/M metagenome (GOLD analysis project Ga0209345, IMG submission 187294) | Oil polluted marine microbial communities from Coal Oil Point, Santa Barbara, California, USA - Sample 7 (SPAdes) (version 2) | ecosystem: Environmental > Aquatic > Marine > Oil seeps ...
GGGAGTTTGCGACCGAGTTATCTGCAATTTAGCGTAACGAATTTAGAATCTTCAAAATGAATCAAGCCGTGAGGAGAAGATTATTCAAGTCATATGCGCTATTGTTGGGTAACTGCACAGCTTGAAAAATCTTAAACGTTTGGTGATTGTAAGAGTCCGTGTTCTATAAGTAAATCGTGAATCATTGATTCCTGCTTCGGTGTTATCCTTAGGGTGCCTTCAAATACAGCGCTGCTTTGAATCTTGCCCATTAGCTTTAAAGCTGACTTGATTATAGCTGAGGGGTTTTGCATATATGCCTCATGAAATAATTTCAGTTCATGACCTGTCTTCCAAATGCGAGGATAATACTCTGGATCCTCCCTTAACGCCTCTTTCGGGTTTGTGGATGATTCTGTTACCTCACTCCACTTTGCAGGCAATATATTCGCCCCCTGGGATACTACCCCACCCAAACCTGGTCTACTCAGGAAGTTGAGTTCACTGCCATCATAGACCCTAAAATTCCTTCTCTCCCTTACTGCCCTTCCATAATTTATAGCCCGTCTGAGCTCTCCTACATGCACTATCCCGACTATCTGCTCGTTCCGGGACAGTTTCTTCAACACGTTTGTTCTTATGTTCTTTCTCTTCAAATGTTTCTGGAGCTGTGTAATCAATAGGGGATTGTTATACAGAACGAACGGAAGGGATGTTAACTTCCCGAATTCAACATACAAACACGGTAAACCCTTATTGCCATGATAATGTAAAGGACAATCCAGGAGGAAGATGTCACCTCTGTAGTTGAGCTTTTTTCTAGTCTTTTCCACATAGATGATATTCTCTACTGTCTGATCCTCAATGTCTTCAGTGATGCTCAAGAAAAGCGGTATCCTTCCATCAGCGATCTTCATGCTTTCAGTCGTCAACTCCATCCTGCGCTCGTTGTCGATGAGAAACCCCTCACCTACATCCCCTGATCCTATAACAACCCCCTGGAGATGCTTCATTATATATTCCAGCAAGCTCTTAAGACTAGGCTTGTCTATGCGGTGATCGTCGTTCAGAGGTGTTACCAGGGCACCGATAAGGCCCCTCGGTGGGTATGTGGTCATATCTTTTTATTGCCCTCAGGATCGAAACTTAAATTCTCCTCTTCCCAGGAGGTCATGTAAGTGAACTATCCCCTTAATCCTCTTAATGCCATCTGTAATTGCAAGTGAGGTAATCCGATGTTTCTCCATCTCTTCCAGGGCATGTCCGGCCAGTTTGTCTTCGTCTATGGTCTTTGGATCAAGGGTCATGACCTCCTTTACGGGTCTTTGAAGTATATTGTCCACTGACCGTATCAGACGACGTAAATCACCATCGGTAATTATCCCTACAAGGATTCCCTCACTGTCTGTTACCAGAGTAAGACCAAGATTTTTGTTAGTCATCTCATCTATGGCATCCGTCATCGGCTGTTCTACTCGGACGATGGGGATCCCTTTCCCTGTCAACATTACATCCCGTACTCTCACCATAAGCCTTTCGCCTAAATTCCCTCCGGGGTGGATTCGACGGAAGTCAGCCTTCTGAAAAGATCGTTTGTCGAGAAGGGTGACAGCTATAGCATCTCCCATTGCCAGGGTAGCCGTAGTACTTGCAGTAGGGGCCAAACCGAGAGGGCATGCCTCTCTTTCGACCCCTATGTCTATGGTCACGTCACTGTCTCTTGCCAGCGTGGAATCCGGGTTCCCTGTTAACGCAACTAGGCCGGCGCCTATACCCTTTACTATTGGAATAATGGAGTTAATCTCCTCTGTCTCCCCGCTGTTGGAAATGGCAAGCACAACATCATCCTTCATAACCAGGCCCAAGTCACCGTGCATACCTTCAACAGGATGGAGAAATAAGGCAGGTGTTCCAGTACTGGTAAGGGTTGCTGCGATCTTCCTTCCAATGATCCCAGATTTGCCCACGCCGGTTACCACAACCCTTCCTCTGCTGAGGTAAATGAGATCCACAGCATTGGCAAAGTTTTTGTCCACACGGTCAATTAGATTCTGTATGGCTTCAGCCTCTATACGGAGGACCTCCTTAGCCTGCTTTATAACCATTTAGTCCCAATCCCTAAATCTTCAGTAACCCTTCTATTAGCCTTGCGTTCCTCTCGGCAGATCCTCGATTCGCCATCACGGTTTTTCTGCCTGCCTCCCCTAACGATAAGAGCCTTTCCTGGTCATCCAACAGTTTAAGGCCTTCCGCAACAAGATCATCGGCATCCCTTATCTCTATCCCTGCCCCCACCATTTCCAGGAGTGCTTTTGCGTCCAGAAAATTATCCATGAATGGGCCGTAAAAGACAACCTTCCCCCATGCAGCGGCTTCTAATACGTTATGCCCCCCCAGGGGAACAAGGCTGGCTCCACAAAAGACTATATTTCCCACGCTGTAAACCCTGCACAGGTACCCTATTGTATTGATAATGACCACCTGCTCTCTGCGCCGGACTTTCCCACCATCCAGGTCGGTCTTTAGGACAAATTCAAGGTTGTTTTGGCGGAGTAGTCTCTCTATTTCTCCGGTCCTATCGATATGACGGGGGGCTATAACCATCAGCATGTCCGGATAGACTTTGATGAATTTCAGGTAAGCCTCGATAATTGTCTTATCTTCTCCCTTCCTTGTGCTCCCTGCTATAAAGACCTTATCCTCCCTGCGGATACTAAATAACCTCCTCACCTCTTCTTCAAAAACTGGATGATCTTGATCGGCCAGTCTGTCGTACTTTGAATTTCCACTTACCAATACCCTTTCCGGCGAGGCTCCCATGGAGATTATCCTGTCTGCATCGTCCTTCAAGATCATGCTCATCGTGTCAAAGTTTCGAAGTACTTTTTTCATAAAAGGTTTTATCTTCATATAACCAGAAAAGGACTCCGAAGATATTCGTCCATTGACCATTATGGTTTTGATGCCGAGCTTTTTGGCTTTCAATAAGATATTTGGCCATATCTCGGTCTCTGAAACAACAAAGATGTCTGGAGACATAATTCTTAATACCCTTCCAACAACCCACCAAAGGTCAAAAGGAAAGTACAGATAGGAAGAGGCGTCTGTCAATACTTCTTTTGCAAGAGCATGTCCGGTTTTGGTTGTGGTGGAAACAATTATGTGAGATGAAGGGTAGATCTTCTTTATCTCAGCAATTATAGGATCTACGACAGTGACCTCACCTACGGAGCAGGCATGAACCCATAACCTAGGTTTCAAAGAAGGGGCGTGTAATATCTGAGATGAGATAGAACCGAACCTCTGCCCCAACCCTTCTCTGAACTTACCCGTTATCAATACGTATGCCAAGAAGATAGGAAGCAAGAAGACTGTGACTAATGAGAGCAAGAGATTATAAAGGAAGTACATAGTGACCTTAGCCGATAACCCTCTTGACCCGCTCAAGATCTTCTGGGGTGTCGACTTCTATAGAATCAATATTGGTCTCAACAACCTTTATCCTGTAGCCATTTTCCAATGCTCTCAACTGTTCGAGCATTTCGGTATTCTCCAGATAACTTGCGGGTAGCCGGGTAAATTCCAGGAGAAATTTCTTCCTGTAAACGTAAACACCAATGTGTCTGTAACAACATATATTCGTATCTTCGCCTCTAACATAAGGGATGGGAAACCTGGAGAAATACAAGGCAAAATCATCCCTGTCAACCACCACCTTTACCACATTAGGGTCTCTTATATCGGCCTCATTGTTTATCCTACAACGAAGGGTCCCCATCACCAAACTAGGATCATCGATAAAAGGACGGATGACCTCATCCACTGCAGTCGGGTCCACGAGCGGTTGGTCTCCTTGGATGTTCACTATTAAGTCGATGTCCTTAACGTCAAGCCCGGAAAGGGCTTCGGCTATCCTGTCTGTTCCTGACTTGTGCTGGGAAGACGTAAGTATCGCCTTGCCTCCGAACTCCTCTACCCCCTTAAAAATACGTTCGTCATCGGTAGCTACCACAACATATGATAGGGAATCCGACTTTGAAGCCCTCTCATAGACATGTTGGATCATGGGTTTACCGCAGATATCTGCCAGAGGCTTCCCAATAAATCTTGTAGAACTGTATCTTGCAGGGATTATCCCTATAGCCTTCATCTTTACCCCACGGGCGGTCAAGTTAATTAATTTCTATTATGAAAAAAACCTAGCACAAAGAGCGGATCAAGTCAAGGAATTCGTTTTGTGCCCAGCAATTCAAATTATGGCTAAACTCTTCATTGGTAATGTATTTCTCCTTTGTCTGTCGGCTAATCGTTTCATGTCACTTGTCAATCTCATTCATAAATGTGCTCCAATTTGAGGCCCATACTTAGTGTCTGAACGAAGAGTAGTAGGGACCATCCCGCTTTTTTACGTAAGTCAAAATGGCAGCCTTCAATTATCAGTTTACACTTTTTGAAATAATAATAATTGCTGAATCTGTGTTGAGAACGTTTAGGGTTAAAAGAATACAAAAGTGTAAACTGCTTTATAGCTTTGATGAAGGATGCCGTCAAAAAGACAAAAAAGAGCCGAAACGATGGCCAAGGTCTTTTTGTTATTGGCATATGTTTGATTTTGTGTTATCTGTTGATATCAATAGCAGTTAACAAATGACGAAGGGAGGAAGTAATTAAGATGTCAAAAGTATTGTCATTGGATGATAGGGTAGCAATAGTTACCGGTGGAGGCAAGGGGATAGGAAAGGCCATAGCCCTTGGGCTTGCTGAGGCAGGAGCTAACGTAGTGGTATGCAGCCGCACTCTTTCCGATCTGGAGGAGGTCTCTGAGGAGATAAAGAAGATCGGAAGAGGTTCCAGCGTAGTAGTGACGGATGTGACAAAGAAGGAGGATATTGAAAACATAGTAAGAGAAACCAAAGAAAAGTTTGGAAAGGTTGATATCCTGGTAAACAATGCGGCCACCAGCTACATGAGGTCACTAATGGACCTTCGTGAGGAGGGTTGGGACAAGATATTCGATACCAACCTCAAGGCTGTCTTCTTACTAAGTCGGGAGGTAGCCAAGGTCATGATGGAGCAAGGGGGTGGAAAGATAATAAATATAACAACCGTGGGCGCGGAAAAAGCAGAGTTTGGTATGGGGGCCTATGGTGTCAGTAAAGCAGGGCTAAAGATGCTTACCAAATCTATGGCACTGGAATGGGCATCGCATAAAATTAATGTAAACGCTGTTGGACCCGGCTTGACCAGAACTGAATTCAGCAAGCCGTTATGGAGCAATCCGGAGTTGTCGAAGCAGATATCAAGCACTATACCCCTTGGTCGTATTGCCGAGCCCGAAGATATCGTTGGAGCTGTAGTCTTTCTTGCCTCGGACATCTCCTCATATATTACCGGTCAATCGATTTATGTAAACGGAGGATCATGGTCCTGAGTTCTTCTGGATTGACACTACCTATAGATTTTCAGATATTTAATTTCACAAGGCCAGAGGGAGGAATCCGAGTAAGTCGTACATTGAGTACGTCGTCGAGGATTCCGACCGATAACGCCGTGAAAGTTAATATATGAAAATCTATAAGGAACGGAAATTAATAATTTTCGTTCCTTAGACTATGTAAAGCCCTGAGTGCGACTTCGTAGCTGTTATCCGCATCCCACAATAACCATCCGGTTGTGGAGGCAGCTCTTGCAGCCTTGATCTGTTCAAGTATGTAGTCTTCTTTAAAATCGGTAACCCTAAAGGGGAAGGCCTGAAGCCATGGACGAATAGTCACGCCCGTGCCTTTTGTAACCTCGGCAATCTTCTTGCAACCGCTATAAACAAAATAATAAGGTTCATCGGCTGGTACAGGTTTGTTGCCGAAGTACTCGGCAAAATGGGAAGGGTATAACATAGGGCTTATTATATCGGTATATCTGGCCAAGTCTTCAATCTTTTGCCCTATTATCTCAACATCCGTCTCTTTCTCCCAGATTGTGATCCCATACACATCGATTGACACTAGAACCCCTAATGGGTGGAGTTCTCTGTAGGCCTGTTTTAGAAATCCCGTAATGATCTCATGCTTTGACACTTTCTTTTCGTCAAATGAATACTCTGCATCATCGGTATTCCCCATCGCTGGGAAGCGGATGTAGTCGAACTGGATCTCATCTACACCCAAAGCAGTCAGTTCTTTCGCTAAATCCAGGTTGTATCTCTGAACCTCCTTCAAAGAGGGATCAACCCATGCAGGCTTCCCTCTTACAAGCCAGGTACTACCAGTTGATCTTGAGCGCACAGCTAGGTCTTGCCTATTCTCGGCAAGAAGTTGATCGTGGAAGAGTACAATCCTGGCAGCAACGTGTATGCCTTTCTCATGGAGTTGGGATATCATTTTCCCTATGTCTCTAATAGGCGCCCTGGTTGTTGCCTTTATCTCCTCGGCCAGTTTTATGCGACTGGGATAAAATACAATGCCGGACATGTCCTTGGCATCAAATACTACGGTATTTCCGCCCAATCTTTTTAAGTGAAGAGCCAGCCTAAGCACCCTCTCACTACCAGCTGAGATACCCGTGATGTAAATCCCCCTTGCGACGAACTCCTTCTTTTGCGGGATGGTCTTTGCTGTCGACTGACTAAAACGTACCACAGGTATCTTTAGCTCCATACCTATGGCTAGGACAGTATTTTTTAGGGAGTTGATCCTAATAAGCTCTGCAACCAGATGTGCCGGGGTATAGGAATTTGTTAATGGCAAGTACTTGTTGGCAAGCATATAGAGGTTCTGCCCCTTTTCTATCTTATGGAAAACCTGGTTGTCGCGAACTTCACAACCCGGGGGGAGCAACGCAAGGGATTGGGGGCAGACAATCAGGTACGAGAATATCCATGCGGGCGCCAAGATAATGATTGCCAGCAAAAAGGTCACTCTGGAAATGATTATCTTATTGTCCTTATTGGCCTTATTGGGTGGATTTAACATTAACATAAGCAGAAATTTTGAAACTCAATCATGAGCTACAAATTGTCGGGGGGGGGCTATTTTGTTATTTCGGCCCCGTCCCTTATTATACGTAAAGCCTTGTCGCAAACCGTTATCTACAGATAAGCCACTATTACACGAAGAACGAATACCTTATGACAAAGTAGTTCATTCATAAGAAGTAAACGAATAGTCCCCCTGACAATGGCTTAAAGGCATAATTCAAATGAGTTTCAAAATTTCTGGTAAGGATATTTCATGCACACCGGGAGACGAAAAAAACCGGGATGGAATTTGCTTTTTGTTGCCGATTAAGGTAGGTAACCCCTTGGTCAATCCGACGACTCTGTCGAAGGGCTGCTCACGGAATCGTCGGTCTTCTTTGTCTCTGACTTAGTCTCCGACTTTGTCTCTGACTTAGTTTCTGTCCTCATCTCTTCGCGATCATGAGAACTACCTGTTTTTCCGTAATCCGTAGCGTACCAGCCAGTCCCTTTCAGGTGAAAAGAGGATTGTGAAATCAGCTTGATCAGTTCCCCAGAACATGATGAACATTCAGAAAGGGGTGGATCGGAGAATTTCTGCAAGGCTTCTAACTCTTTTCCGCAATTATTACATTTGTATTCATAGATTGGCAACTCAGACACCTCCTAAAAATATTTCAATATTTACTAATACACTCGCCTCTTCAGCGACGATGTTAAAACCTGCACAGGTTCCATCTGTAATCCCGGTACCTGTTCAAGACACGGTCCAGATCTCGATCGCCGATGGACCAAAGCATTTCGTAAGTAATAGAGTGGACTATTGCTTCTTCCGCTTCCTTTTCTTCCGGTGAAGCAAAGAAATCCTTAAAGTGTTTGCTAAATCGCACAACATGAGATAACTCATGGGTAAATATATATAGCAGTAAGGGTCTCAATCCTATCTTGTTGAGCGGCCTCTTTACAGCATCAAGTATATGGTTATCTTGTACGCAAATCCTGTACAAATCAAAAGAAGAAGGGGGACTGGAGCTTTTCTCCTTCAAGCATTCATACTTACATATCTGGGCCAGGGCACTATCTGTTATCTCTGCCTGGCTGAGATGAGCACGGGTTTTAACATCATAACGATAATTTTTCCATTCATTAGAGGACACACTGAAGTAATCAGTCACCAGATCTTGCGCGAGATCAATTACCTCTCCGACCATGGATACTTGTCTATCATTAAAATGTAAAAGACTACCCATAACCATCGTCTCACACATGGGCATTCCCTGTGTGTTATAGATTTTCAAGGCATTCTTCGTCAAAGCTATAGGTTCCAATATAATTAAATGGGAATCTATATATATGTTTAGAGAAGGGACACTGCCTAGTTTTTAACCCAAGAATCATAGAAACAAGCCTTGGGACGAACAAGTTATGTTTATTCTTAATTTATAATATATTATAAGACAACGACAGTCAGATGGCAAGGGCTATATATTAAAATATTTAAGCTCAAGTAAATATTTTTCATTTGCAAATCGATGTAAATGATTATAAAAGAGATAAAATGAGCAATCTGAGTCATATATTTGGGCCTGTTCCTTCCAGAAGGTTAGGGTTTTCGTTAGGGGTATGTGGCATCTAATGATATTCTTGACGAGTTGGGTTATGTCCTAAGCCGGGGAAAAAACAAGTATAGTTGTGCACGGGGGGGCAAAAATACTATAGATTTTCAGATATTAAATTTCACAAGGCCAGAGGGAGGAATCAGAGTAAGTCGTACATTGAGTACGTCGTCGAGGATTCCGACCGATAACGCCGTGAAATTAAATATATGAAAATCTATACAAGCTGAAGGATGAACCTCACAAAGAAGAGCTTTAGCTTAGAGCATGCAAACGAGTCTATTAATAGGAAAAACATGAGATGATTATTTTGAAGTCTAAAGAAGAGATCGAATACTTACGGCAGAGCAATCAGATCGTTGCCCGCATACTCAATGACCTTAGGGAGATGGTTCGGCCTGGGATCACCACTTTGGAGTTGGACGCCTATGCAGAAAAAAAGATTAGGCAAAATGGTGGTATTCCTGCCTTTAAGGGGTACCGTAATTTTCCCGCAACACTATGTGTGTCCATCAACGAACAGGTGGTCCACGGGATCCCTGGTTCAAGAAGGTTAAAAGAGGGCGATATTGTAAGTCTCGATCTGGGAATAATCCTCAAAGGGTTCTACGGGGATGCAGCTATTACTGTCCCAGTCGGCAAAGTAAGCGAGGAGGCGGCCAGGCTTCTGGATGCTACGGAGAAAGCCCTCTACAGGGGTATTGAACAGGCAAGGACCGACGCAAGACTCTATGACTTGTCCAATGCTATCCAATCCTGGGTTGAAGGGAACGGTTTCTCTGTAGTAAGGGCTTTTGTGGGCCATGGCATAGGAAGAGACCTTCACGAAGAGCCTCAAATACCTAATTTTGGTCAACCCAACAGAGGTGTGCAGTTAAAGGCGGGGATGGTCTTGGCGTTGGAGCCTATGGTGAATGTAGGGACATGGAAGGTCAGGGTAGAACCGGACGGCTGGACTGCAGTAACCGTGGATGGTAGGCTATCCGCTCATTTCGAACATACAATCGCTATAACCGAAGATGGTCCGGATATTTTGACTCTGCTAAACTCCGATGCTAAGGGGCGGGGATGAAATAACTTCCTCAAGTTGGCGCTCAGATTTAGGTTAGATTTGTTCGATTAAATTTCACTGCATTATCGGTCGGTACCCTCGACGACGTACTACAATGTACGACTTACTCGGATTCCTCCCTCTGGCCTTGTGAAATTTAATATCTGAAAACCTATAGTTTCTGCAAGGTCAAGGAAGATGAAGATTTTAACCGCATATATACATTAAGTAAATGAATGATAGAATCAATTGCCTTGATATTTCGATAAGTTATAACTAATCAGCTTCTTCCTCCCAAACCCTGCCATACCGATCAGCCCTGTGCCAAGCAGGATTAGGGAGGCGGATTCGGGGGCGGAGGAAGAGGAAGTATCATGATTCACCCTAGTAATAGCAACAGCACCATCATTGTTGCCATTTTGATCTAGGTTATATCTATTCTCAATAGTGACTGGGCCGGTGCCATCGCTGGTCCAGAGCATGCGCACCGCCATCGCACTCCCTACCACTACAAATATTACTGTCACAACAAGAGCTGCAATTAACCCAAGCTTTTTCATCTGTTCACTCCCGTAAGCAATCAAGCTAAAACTAAAGATTTCTTCCTTCGGTTGAAATGAAAGAAGGTTTTCATTATAACACTACTCGAATATATTTACTCGATTATAACTAGCAAGTTTCACACCAATTTTTTAGAGAAAGGATAAAAAGTCTCTAAGTTGATGAAATAGCTGGTTAAATATTTTCAATAGCCTCAGCATTCCCCTCTTTGACCCCACTAAACAACAAATTATAGTGTAGTGTATTTCATAATTTATGTAATAGATTACACATTAATGACACACTTTTTCCTAAATAGAGCTTTTTTTCTTGAAGGATTATCTTGGCTATGGTAAATATAATATATAGGTAAAGCCACATGGAACCATTTGAAAACTTTAATAATTAGATGAGGGCATAAAGTGAAGTGGCAGTCGATATGACATCTGAAAAGGGTCTGGAGGATAGGTTGAGCGATGCAATAAGGGAAAGGGTTCTATCTAGCCAAGTCTTGGCGGAAACAATCAGCCATCACAAGAATATGGCAAGGAATTTTAGCATAGTTCGGAGGGTCGTCGATTCCATGAGGCATCTTCCCGATCTATCGATGGTTTACATTGCAATAGTAGATATAGTGGTCGATGAGATAGAGGCTGAAAACTGCTCACTGATGATACTCGATAGGTACAGTAATGAGTTAGTGGTAAAGGTAGCCAAGGGTAAGAGAGACAAAACCGGCAGATTTTACGATGATAAAATATCATGTGGTAAAAGATTTGCAGTGGGCACTGGAATTGCTGGGATGGTTGCCAAGGAAGGCAAGCCGGTCATAATAGGGGATACAAGCGAGGAAAAGATGTTCGTGAATCTCGAGGATTCCGAGATCGAAGTCAGATCATTGCTTTGCGTCCCTGTGCTGGATAGGGAGGGTGTTATAGGTGTATTCAACCTCAGCCATTCTCAGGTCGGGGCCTTTTGCGAGGATGACCATGCTATTCTGGATGCAATCGCCAATCTCGCTTCTATTGCCCTGGTCAGCGCAGGTTTATTCGAGTCGCTCCAGCGAATGAACGAGACCTTGGAATCGAGAGTAAGGGAAGAGACCGAAAAGGTGAAGGCTATTGAGGGGAAATATAGGGCGGTAGTACAAAACGCCACTGATGGTATGTTTATCGTTGAAGATAGCGTTTTCAGGTTCACTAACAAGAAGTTTCAGGATCTGGTCGGCTATTCGGCTCAAGAGCTTGACTCAAAGAAATTCAGAATGGTCATGTCTCCAGACGAGTTGAGTCTCTTCTTCTGGAGGATGGAAGGTGAGCCAGAAGGGGAAGAGTTGCCTTCCCATTACGAGATAACGGTCATCCGAAAAGATGGTGGAAGGCTGGAGGCAGAGGTAAGTACGGCCATCATAAATTATGAGGGGAGGAGGGCGATTCAAGGTATCTTGAGGGACATTACCCCTAGGAAGGAATTGGATAGGTTGAAGTCCAACTTTCTAGCCATGGCTGCCCACGAGCTGCGTAGCCCGTTGACCCTTATAACCGGTTATAACAAGATGTTGTTAAAAGAAGAGGCGGGCACACTCAATGACCTTCAAAAAAAAATTTTGAAGGAATGTAACAAGAACGGGAAGCGTTTAAATGCTTTTGCAAGGGAAGTCCTCGAGTTATCTAAGATAGAAGCCGGAAGGATGGAGTTTAAATTCGAGGAAGCGGATATCGGGGATTGTATCGATAAAGGGCTCAAACAGGTTAAGCATCTGGCAAAAAAGAAGAGGGTAGGGTTAAAAAAAAAGCTCCCATATGATTTACCCAAACTGCCTTTAGATAGGGGAAAGATACGACAAGTTCTGGTGAACCTGGTGGAAAATGCCATAAGTTTTAGCCCCCCAAACGAAAAGGTGGAGATAGAAGCAAGGCTTGCTTCACGTGGAGTAGTGGAGGTTTCTGTGGTTGATTCCGGCCCTGGAATACCTGAGGACGAAAGGGAGCTTATCTTCGATGAGTTCATGGTGGGTAAAAAAGTAAACAACAGAGAGGGTACTGGCTTAGGATTAGCTATCTGCAAGAAAATAATAGAAGCCCACAAAGGGAGGATATGGGTGAAGTCCCAGGAGGGTGGGGGGAGCAGGTTTATCTTTGTCCTGCCTGTGGCCGGAGGTCTTTGTGAGCAAGCTTATAAACAAGTGAAAGGTGAATAGATACATGCCTGAGGAAAAGATTTTAGTTGTCGACGACAATAAGGAGATAGTCGACATATGTATCCAGGTGCTTGAAAGGGAAGGCTATAAAGTCGCAGGTGTGACCAAAGGCCTTTCTGCCATAGATCTGGCCAAGAAGGACCATTTTGACCTATTGGTTACTGATATCGTGATGCCTGGGATCAACGGGATGGAGATATTCCGTTTAATTAGAGAATTTGATCCGGAATTAGTGGGAATAATTATTACTGGTCATGCTTCACTAGATACAGCAGTAGACGCCATTAAGATGGGGTTTTATGGGTTTGTCATCAAGCCCTTTTCATATGTGGAGTTATGTGCCGCTGTTTCACAAGCCTTGGAGAGGAGAAGGTTAGAGAAAGAACTGGTTACCTACCGTAGCATATATGAACTAAAGGACGGCTTCCTGGCCACGGTTTCCCATGAGTTGCAGACCCCATTATCGTTAATCTTGGCATCCACTGACTTAATACTACTGATGAGGTGTGAAAATGCAGACGATAAGGAGAAAGAGGCGCTTGGTGTTTTGAAGAGGGAGGGAAGTCGCTTAGCCAGGGTTGTATCTAATATGCTACTCTATTCAGAACTGAAATTCCAAAGTGTTGAGTACCCTAAGGAACCAATTGACTTAAAAAACATAACTGCAAGAGCGATAGACTCCTTAAGGGAGGATACCCGCAAGAAGAATATAACCATCGATAACCGTATTTCGGACACAACCCTGATTTTTTTTGGGGTTGGCCGCTATATCAAGCAGATGATTGTTAATTTTCTTGATAATGCTATCAAATTCAACCGAGATGGCGGAAGTGTGACTGTTAGCGCCGCAAAGGAAGAAGACCACATCAGGTATGAAATAGATGATACAGGCATAGGCATAGCTGAAGAGTCCAGTGACAGGATATTCAACGCCTTTGAACAACTGGAAGACCCCTTAACCCGTAAAGTGGGAGGGACAGGTCTTGGTTTGGCTATTAACAAAGAGATCGTTGAGGTACACGGAGGGAAGATGTGGGTTCAAAGTGTTCCTGAGAAAGGGAGTAAATTTGTGTTTACTATTCCAATAACAGACAGGTGAACAGGAGCATATCTATTTTAAATCTTCCTCGTTCCTTGCAGTTGTTGACTGAGAAGGCCAAGTTAAAGGTGTAAAATGGAGGCGCTTGTCAACAACTCAGGGAAAATTACTGATGCCAAAGCGCAAAGAACCTCTTTTGTGAACGGACGAAACTTGAATTGAGGTAAAATAATGATGGTAAAGGACATTTCAGTTTTGGTGGTAGATGATGAGGAAAGTATGTGTACTTATTTGGAGACCACTCTTTCCTTGAAGGGTTGTAAGGTAACCTCGGTTACGAGTGGTAAAATGGCCTTGAATTATATAAAGAATGCATTGCGATGTTCTGTAGTGATCTTGGACATAATGATGCCGGAGATGGATGGACTTGAGACTCTGGAAAGGATAAGGGAACTTAGAAGTGACGTGCCCGTTATTATGCTTTCGGCTGTGGGACAGGCAAGTACAGTGGTAAAGGCTATGAAACTTGGGGCCTCTGATTATTTGACCAAACCATTTGAAGGTGAAGAACTGGAGATTGCCATCAATAATGTTCTTGAAAAGAAGAGGCTAGTTGAGGAGGTTAGGGACTTAAAGGAGCAGTTGGAAGAGGAGAGGAAGAGAGGCGAATATTTTATCAGTATCAGTGAGCAGATGGACGATATAAGGAGGGTAATAGAACAGATAGCTGACACGGATGTAACTGTCTTGATACATGGCGAAAGTGGAGTAGGGAAAGAGGTCGTTGCCCGATCTATCCACGTCAACTCTCTCAGAACAGAAAAGGCATTTTTGAAAGTCGATTGTGCTGCTATTCCGGGTGAGCTTCTTGAAAGCGAGCTTTTTGGTTACGAAAAAGGGGCCTTCACAGGAGCCATTACGTCAAAACCCGGGAGGTTCGGACTTGCCCACGGTGGAACGATCTTCTTGGATGAAATAGGTGAGATGACCCCTGCACTACAGGCAAAGATGCTACAGGTTTTACAGGGGGGGGTATTTACCAGGTTAGGCGCTAGTGAGGAAACCCAGGTGAATGTCAGGGTAATCGCTGCCACCAACGTAGACCTGGAGGCTGCGGTAAGGGAAAAGACCTTTAGAGAAGATCTCTTCTATCGTTTAAACGTGGTGGATCTATTAGTTCCCCCTTTACGGGAGCGAAAAGAAGACATACCTGTGTTGAGTGAGACGTTTTTAAACAGATACAACAAAAAGTATAACAGAAAGAAGGAATCTGTCTCTAAGGAGTTAATGAAGTCCTTCATGGATTATGGATGGCCGGGTAATGTCAGGGAATTGGAGAACGTTATCAAGCGGTTGACCATCCTTGAAGATGAGGACCTGATTTTAGAGGGGCTTGCCCCTGGAAAGGATCTCAAAGGGCCGACAAGATTTTCTGTCAGTTCCTCTCCCTCTGATGCTGTTCCGTCCATATCTTTAAAGCATATGAGTAAGAGGGCTGCTTTTGAAGTAGAAAGAGAGATGATAATGAAAGCACTGGAACGGACCAACTGGAACAGAAAGAAGGCCGCGGAACAACTGGGTATTAGTTACAAGGCGTTACTTTATAAGCTTAAAAAGTTAGGGTAGTGTCCATCCATAAATGAGATAGTTTTTGCAAGGTCAAGGAAGACGAAGATTAGCACCTCGTTGAGGACTCTGACCGATAACGCTGTGAACTTAACTGATATCTCTTGTCACTGCTGTGAAAAGAAGAAGGCATTTACGGTAAAAATATACCTAAGTTAGGCAAAACTTTTCCTAACATCATATTTACCTAAAAAGGAGTTAATTTTTTTTAAATATTTTCTAACCTCTGGTTAGTATATATCTTAGGGGTTTTCGTAATTAGTTAGGATTGATGTTCGGGGATTGGTATAGTATTTGCATTTACCAAGACGTAACGTCTAACTAAAACTCAAAACCAAAACAAAAAGGCGGGGGTATTAACAGGACTGTAGTACACCTTCATTAACTCATGATGTGAATTTATTGGGTGTTTAGTTAATGAATTTTTGACTATAGGTGTAGAATGGAATGGCAGGAGTATAAGATGATATCAAACAAGTCTATGACAGCAGATATTATGGATTTTGAGGGGGATATCCAAGTTTCACGTATCCCACCGATCAAGGATCAGGTCAGTGATAGGTTATTATTCGGGAATAGTGACAAAATGAAGCTTATCGGAAAGACAATATCTCAAATCGCAGACACGGATGTTCCGGTATTAATAGTTGGCGAAAGCGGGACAGGTAAAGAATTGGTGGCAAATAGCATTCATCGAATTTCTTTAAGAAAAAATAGGGTCATGGTAAAGGTTAATTGTGTGGCCATCCCCGGGGAGCTTTTGGAAAGTGAACTATTCGGCTACGAAAAGGGCGCCTTTACTGGAGCGTATAATAAAAAACCAGGTAGATTTGAGTTCGCTGACAAAGGAACCTTGTTCTTGGATGAGATAGGAGATATGCCCCTCGCCTTACAGGCAAAAATGCTAAGGACGCTTCAAGAGGGAAGATTCTTTCGTCTGGGGGGGAACCAAGAGTTAGAGATAGATGCCAGGGTAATAGCTGCTACCCACAAGGATTTGGAAGAAGCCATAAAGCATGGGACCTTTCGTGAGGACCTTTTTTATCGATTGAATGTGATAAAGATTAGGGTACCTCCCTTGAGAGAGAGGAAAGAGGAGATCTATCCTCTAGTAGATTATTTCTTGGGGAAATATAGTCAATCATACAATAAGAACGTAAAAAAACTGTCAGAAAACAATAGTCGATTGCTAATGGATTACGATTGGCCGGGCAATGTAAGGGAACTTGAAAATGTGATCAAGAAGTACGTTGTGCTGGAGAGTGATGATATACTGGCAAAAAAGCTTAATATAAATGAAAACAAGGAAGAAGAAAAAACGGAAAATGTAGAACATCTGAAGGATTTTGATGAGGGCTTTTCCCTCAAGGAGATCGGAAAGAGAGCAGCTGCCGAGGCCGAGAAAGTAGCTATAAATAAGGTCCTAGATCAAACCCACTGGAACCGGACCCGGGCCGCGGAAATTATGAAAATAAGTTACAAGACTTTGTTAAATAAGATGAAAGAAAACGGCCTGTGATAGAGCTTGGGGTCCCCTAGTGTTGAAAATAGGGAGAGAAGGGTGGATGAATATGGTTTCTGTTCTGGATATGGAGACGGAGGTACTAAGTAAGGATTTTTTTAACTATCTTAAGGATTTTGAAGTGATGAGATCAATTAGATATCAGGATTTTTTTACTTTGCTATTATTAGAACCGGACGAGGGGTTTGATAACATCTCGGATCTGAAAGCCTTGGCTCACATCCTCAGGGATGAGTTCAGGATGACAGATATTATAGGCCGGATAAACTATTTTTGCTTCGGGATTATCCTGCCCCACGCCGATATAAAGGGGTCATTTATGGCTGGAGAGAGGGTAAGAAAGAGGGTGGAAGATTACCTTTTTCCTGAGAGGCAAAGAAGGACAATAAGTCTAGGCGGGGCCTGCTTTCCCACCAATGTTACCAGCAGTGACAATCTCATCCCATTAGCCGAGCAGATGATGAAAATGGCAAGAGATGATGGAGGAAATAGCCTCTGTTTTCCTAAAGAGGAGTTTTGCTGATCTTATTTACATTTACATTTACAAATACAGATAAGTCGATAGGCTGGGAGGTAGGGGAGTGAAGGCAACAAACTTTTTTAGCGTAGTCTTTCTTTGTTTTTTCTTGTTTTCTTGTTCTGGCCCCATAACAAAGGACGAAGATGTCAAGGCATCGAAGCAAAGTAAAGCCATAACAAAGGGCAAATATGCCAAGGCAACGAAGGAAAGGAAAGGATATATCTTAGGATCTGAGGATGTTATTGAGGTCATGGTTTTTAAGGAGGAGGAACTTTCTAAGACGATAGTAATCAGACCTGATGGAAAGATCTCTCTACCTCTGGTTGGAGATACTAGAGCGGCTGGCCTTGAGGTAGAGGAGTTAAGAGAGGATATAACAGAGAAACTGAAGGAATTCGTTGACAACCCTAATGTCTCCGTTATAGTCTTGCAGGCAAATAGCATGAAGATCTTTGTTCAGGGCGAGGTTGCCCAGCCGGGAGTCTATCAATTGGGAAGCGATACCACTCTTCTTCATGCCATATCCCTGGCTGGCGGTTTCAATGAGTGGGCAAAGAAGAAGAAGATAATTGTCATGAGAGAGGCAGGGGGCAAGACCTTGAGAATCACCGTGGATTACGAGAAGATCATAGCGGACAAGAAAATGAACCAAAACATCGTCCTAGAACGAGGAGACACTATTATTGTTCCGTAGAGCCAAGAATGATACCGTTATATTCCTTACGATAATGATGTTGGCATGGACTGTATTGAACTCGATGGTTGAAGATGCACACGCAGGCGAGTTTGAATTCGTAAGCTCTATATCCGTACAAGAGACTTACGATGACAACATATACCTGGAAGAAGAAAACGAGGATGATATTATCACTACTCTGAGCCCAAGTCTTTCCCTCTCTTACCTCACTCAAAGGACTAACCTCAGGGCTACGTATAGTCCTGAGGTCCTTTTTTACAGCGAGAATTCTGACGAGGATGAGATTAACCATAACGCAAGTTTTGATTTAGACTCGAGATTGACAAGAGGTTTGAGGCTGAGTGTGGAGGACCGATTGGTATTTACGCCCGCACAAGAGGTTACCGGGTCTGAAGTGCGGGTTAGAAGTCATCCGAGCGACCAAACCAACAACACCTTAAATGCAACTCTTTTCTACAGGATCGTTTCTCCTACGACCCTTCGATTTGGGTTCGGCCACAGCCTAGTGGAGTATGACATGAGCGAGTTGAGAGATAGTCATGAGTACAGCTCCGGTTTTGGGGTCGATCACCAGCTTACGGGTAGAGATACATTATCGTTAGATTACCGCTACCGAAAGCTGTTCTTCGAGGAAGAAAATGATACTGATATCCAGTCCATAATTGTGGGAGAGGTTCATCAATTTCCACGAGAGTTATTATTGAGTGTCTCGGGTGGAATAGAGCTTATAGATGAGGAAGACCGGGAGGAGGAGACTGGCTGGAGTGGAAATGTGCATATCACAAAGGGTTTCGGGACGGCACACATTGGGTTAGCTTACAATCGGCAGGTTTCCTATGGTGAAGAGACCGACGACATGTCCATCATTGAAACGGTCAGCCTAACAGGGAGAAAAGACTTTACCAGGCGTTTTAACGGGAATTTTGACTGTTTTCTTTCCGCAGAAGAATCAACCAGAGGGGATGAGGTTGACAACGAAGATTGGGGGTTGACACTGGGATCAACTTACCATTTCACCAATAGATTGAACGGAAATCTTGCTTGTTCTTATATCTACCATAATGCTGACGGATTTACTGGCGGGGATACAGAAAGTTACCGGGCAAGGGTCGAAGTGACATATCTATTTCGCCCTTGGTTCAGGGTATTTTCTTCTTATAGCTATTATCAGCAAAACGCCCTGGATCCAGATGAAGAGGATATAGAGAACAATCTAATCAGTGCCGGGGTTACAATCACATGGCTCTGATTAGGGACGAGGCCGAAATAACTTCCTCAAGTTTTCGCTCAAATCTATAGATTTTCAGATATTTAATTTCACAAGGCCAGAGGGAGGAATCAGAGTAAGTCGTACATTGAGTACGTCGTCGAGGATTCCGACCGATAACGCCGTGAAATTTAATATATGAAAATCTATATAGGTTAGATTTGTTAGGTCTGAAAACCTATAGCATAGGCCATTCAATAAAAAATCCATTCAACTCAATAGACTGTTCAACTAAAAGACGTTATCATGAAACCAACCAACCAGATAGATATTTTGGAATATGTGGAAATAGTTCTGCGCCACAAATGGCTAATCATCTTACCTTTTGTGTTGGTTGCCAGCCTTGGCGCTGTTTATAGCAAGTTGCCTCCCGACATTTATCGGGCCAGTACCCTGATCCTGGTTGAACAACAGAAGGTTCCGGAGGCCTATATTCAATCTATTGTTACCTCCACGGTAAATGAGCGCCTCCGCACTATCCGGCAGCAGATAATGAGCAGGACGATGCTCGAGAGGATAATAAATGAGTTCGACCTTTACGGGGAGATAAGAGAATCCACAACCATTGAAGGGTTAGTGACAAAGATGAGAAGTAATATAGAACTGGACGTGCAGAGTGCCCGTCGGGGTTCCTCAAGTACCTTCGAGTTGTTCTATCAGGGGAAAGACCCCAAAACTGTTGCGATGATAGCCAACAAGCTCGCATCTCTCTTTATTGAGGAGAACCTCAAGGTGAGGGAGCAACAGGCGGAAGGTACCACCGAATTTCTTGCGGTCGAACTCAACAGGATCAGAAAAGAGTTGGAATCAAAGGAAGAAGCAATAAGGACGTTTAAACAGAAGCATATGGGAGAGCTCCCCGGAGAGTTAGACACCATACTCAGGGGCCTGGATCGATTCCAGCTCCAGGTTCAGACAAATGGCGAGGCCATGAGGGCTGCAGAAAATCGTGAGGTACTGCTTCAGAGACAACTTGCAGAGATGACATCCACACTTATTACGAGTGGTGAAAGTGGAACCGGGCATGCTATACGTTCCGTGTCTCCTAGAACTCAGCTAGTTGGTTTGAGACAGGATTTGCAAGACCTTAAAGTCAGGTATACGGAAAAACATCCTGAGGTAATTAGGGTAGAAAAGGAGATACGTGTACTGGAGACTAAATTGATGAAGGAATCGGAGGAGGAAGGGACGGAAGATGCCGGCCCAGCCATGGTCTCCTCCTCTGATCCGGTTTATTATGATCTAAGGAACCAATTAGCAGAGACCAGATTAGATATAAGGAGAATGAAGGATGAAGAACGGAGGTTGAAAAGGGAGATCGCGAAGTATCAAAAGCGGGTTGAAAAGATCCCCAATCATGAGCAGCAGTTGGTGACACTGACACGGGACTATGATAACATTGAGGAAAACTACCAATCCATCCTGAATAGAAAATTGGATGCCCAACTGTCAGCCAATATGGAGAGAAAGCAGAAAGGGGAACAGTTCAAGATCCTAGACCCGGCCAGGATCCCTGAAAGGCCTTTCAAACCAGACAGACGTAAGATTTTGCTTGTAAGCCTGATCCTGGGTCTGGGCATCGGCGGAGGGTTGGCCTTTGTGGCTGAATATATGGACCACTCCTTCAGGGACTCCAAGGAATTGGAAGAGTTTGCCAACCTTCCAGTTATAGCCTCAATCCCCAGGATTATTACCGAAGGGGATAAAGAGAGGAAGAGAGTTAGAAGAAGGATAGCCTATGCTTCCTCTTCGGTCATACTTCTTATTATGATAGTAACAGCAACTATCCACCTGTTCATATTCAGGTTGGATTTTTTTTCGAAAGGGCTGCACAATGCACGAAAGGTTTTATTCCCTTAAGGAGTAGTAGGCTCTAAAGATCCATCTGTTTTTGCCGATAAGGCTGTTTATAAGATATACGACTATACTAAGGGGAGAAGATCAACCTTTCCGCCCTCAGTCATGAAGTGAGGGGGAAAGGTTAAAAGGTGACTGAATAGGAGGAGTAAACTGTGAGTAAGATCCTTCAGGCTTTACAAAAGGCGGAGAAAGAAAGCAAGAATAATATCATATCTCTTCCTGTGGTACTAAAAAAGTGTGAGGATGTTCCGGAAGTCCCGGAAGTCCCTTACAAAAATTTCCTCGATGAACGCCTGGTATCTATCCTGGACCCAAAATCCGCGGCAGCAGAGCAGTATAAGAAGATTCGTACCAGGATATTACAGTTTCCCGATTTTGCCCCCAAGACTATCCTCATAACTAGTTCCACCCCCCAGGAGGGGAAATCGACAACCGCCGCCAACCTGGCTATAACCATTGCCCAGGGGTTTGATGAGCACGTGCTTTTGCTGGACTGCGACCTTCGAAGACCTTCCCTTGAAAGATTTTTTGGACTGGATTCATGGTACGGTTTAACCGATTATATGATGGGGGATATCGATCTTCCCGGTATCATCCGGGACACATGTGTCTCCAAGCTGAAGATTCTGTCTTCGGGTTCTCCCTCATACAAACCTTCTGAGGTTATCTCTTCAAGGAAGATGAAAGACCTAATCCAGGAACTGAAATCCAGGTATGATGATAGATATATTATCATCGACTCTTCCCCGGTAGCGGCTTCTGACGAACCTGACATACTGGCAAAACAGGTAGATGGGATTATCTTGGTGGTGAGAGCAGGGAAGACTCCCAGGGAGGTTATAGAGGCGACATTGAAATCCCTGGAAGGTAGAAATATACTGGGTATTGTCTTCAATGACCTAGAATTTTCCTTAAAACGCGTGAAATACAGCTATTATGGGTATTACGGGCATGTATACAAGGAAGACTAACGTGCTACAGGTTTCCATATATTTAATGAGTTATCGGTCGGGGTGCTTGACGACGCACTAAATGTACGACTTCCTTGAATTCCTCCTTCCGGCCTTCTGATATTTAATATCTTAAAATTCCTAACATTCCACAACACAATTAATTATGTTACGTTTATTCAATAAGTATTATCCAGTGAGGAATATACTCTCTTTTTTGATTGAGAGTATACTCATCTTTCTATCTGTCATTTCTGCTGTTTGGTTAAGGTTAGGGGGCGACTCGGTCATCCCTGCAGGCCTTGAATTCATTGTTCCGAAAGCTATTCTCATAACCTTAATCTGTCAACTGAGCCTGTATTATTTCGATCTTTATGACTTCAAGATCACGAAGAATAACCTGGAGTTGGGGATAAGGCTAATGCAGGCCCTGGGGATTTCCTCTGTAGCGCTTGCAGTAATATATTACATCTTCCCCAACTTGATCATAGGGAGGGGCGTCTTTCTGATTACCGTAGGTCTAGTAATCGTTAATGTCGTCTCCTGGAGACTTTTGTATAACTGGATACTTAAGACAAGAACCTTTACAGAAAGGACCTTAATCCTCGGTTCAGGGGATCTGGCAGTGGAGATTGCTAGGGAGATCATGGAAAAGAGAGACTCTGGATTCCAAATAGTGGGTTTCTTGGAGAAGGATCCTGAGATGGTAGGAGTGGCGATTCTAAACCCAAAGGTTATAGGTACTTACAGCCAGTTGCCCCAGATCGTTCAGGAAGAGCGTATTGAAAGAATCGTGGTCGCTATAGGGCAAAGAAGGGGACATATGCCGACGAAAGAGCTGCTTGAGTGCAGGCTGAAGAGGATAAAGATAGAGGAAGGGACGAGTTTCTATGAGAGCTTGACCGGAAAGGTTGCAGTGCAAGATATTTATCCAAGCTGGCTAATATTCTCCGGAGGCTTCAGGCGACCGATAATCTCCAGTGTCTTAAGACGTTTTTTTGAGGTAATGATCTCTTGGGCAGGATTAATAACTCTTTCCCCAGTGATCCTCATAACCGCACTCTTGATAAAAATCGATTCGCCTGGACCGGTACTTTTCACGCAGAAGAGGGCTGGCAAGGACGGTAAAGTTTACAGGTTGATTAAGTTCCGTTCCATGAGACACAACGCAGAGTCAACCACAGGACCGATTTGGGCCGAGGTGGATGACGATCGGATCACCAGGGTGGGAGGGGTGATCCGAAAGGCCAGAATCGATGAGATCCCCCAGATATTGAACGTCATAAAAGGGGACATGAGCATTGTAGGGCCGCGTCCTGAGAGGCCCTTTTTCGTATCAAAGCTGGAAAAGAAGGTCCCCTATTACTCTCAAAGGCTCTGTGTGAAACCTGGGATGACCGGTTGGGCACAGATAAAGTGCGATTACGGTGCTTCCACAGAGGATAGCATGAAAAAACTCCAGTACGATTTTTATTACATAAAAAACATGTCAATCTGTTTAGACCTTTTGATAATCTTTGAAACGATCAAAGTGGTGCTGTTTGGAAAGGGGGCGAGGTAGTATGTGCGGGATCAGCGGGGTAGTGAGCTTTAACCCGATTTCGGATAGACTCTTAAGGGGAATAAGAAATCTTGAATACCGCGGCTACGATTCATGCGGGGTAGCCTTCCTGAACTCTTCAAGGATTACTGTCAGGAAGAATACAGGTTTTGTAGATCATGTAAACATGGTTGAAGGGCTCTGTGAAATAGAGGGTCATGTGGGTATAGCCCACACCCGTTGGGCAACGCACGGGAGAGTGACCAAGGCCAATTCCCATCCACATACAAGCTGCCCGGATGATTTTGCCGTGGTTCATAACGGAATAATCTCCAACTATAGGGTTCTCCGGGACGAGTTGAGTGGGGAGGGACACGAGTTTACATCGGAGACCGATAGTGAGGTGCTGGCCCACCTCATGGAGAAGTACTACAGGGTCACCGAGGATGTGGAAAAGGCCTTGGTAAAGTGTTTAAACAGGCTGGAGGGCTCTTATGCCTTTGCCCTTATATCCGCCTATGAGCAGGGAAGTATCTTCTATGCTCGGCACAAATCTCCGCTGATGTTGGGGATAGGGGACGGATCTAACTATATAGGGTCAGATTTCAACGCATTTCTAGATTATACTAAGAAGGTGATATACCTTGATGACGGGGAGTACGGGGTAATAACCAAAGATTACTATCGTATTAGGAAGATTGACGGTGGAGAGCTGGTGGAAAGGCCTGTTACGGAGATACCATGGGATCCGGAAACATCCAGGAAGAACGGGTACCCTCATTACATGTTGAAGGAGATTCACGAACAGCCCGACGCTGTTGTGAGGGCTATGGACCTGGATAACGAGGAGATCGTTAAGCTTTCCCGGATGATCCTGGAGGCTGATCAGTGTTTCCTGGTAGGCATAGGGACCACTTACTACGTGTCCCTGATCGGCCAGTATCTTTTCTCCATCCATGCCGATCGTTTTATCCCTGCTTTTAGTTCCGATGAATTTACTAACTTAGCCAGACCAACCGATGACTCACTTGCAATCTTTATTTCCCAGTCAGGCGAGACCTACGATACCATGAACGCCCTCCGGTTCATGAAAGAGGCGGGAGGCAGTAGCGCCGCTATAGTCAATGTGATGGGTTCATCCCTGGCAAGGATGGCGGACCATGTCATAATGCAGGGCAGCGGGCCGGAAATATGTGTAGTCAGCACCAAGGCCGCCACATCACAGATGATAATCCTCTTGAGAACTGCCCTTGAACTGGCAAGTCTCACAGGCACGTTTTCTAAGGGAGAAAAAGAGGAGATTGAGGGGGCGATGGAAGAGCTTCCCCGGTGGGTCCGCTCCCTTATCGATGAAAACTCCGGATTGATTCAGGAACTTGCCAAAAAGTATTCCCACATCAAGAACTGGCTGTGGCTGGGCAGGGGCATTTACTATCCCCTCGCTTTGGAGTCTGCCCTAAAGATGAAAGAGGTGACCTATTTGCATGCCGAAGGGATGCCGGGCGGGTTCTTAAAGCATGGGACCCTTTCTCTGATCGATGAGGATATATATACGGTGGTTTTTGTGCCTCCAAAAGAAGATATAGAGCTGTATACACTCACTATGAGCAGTGTGGAGGAGATAAAGGCGAGAGGTGGTTTTGTAATAGGGATCGGTTCTGATCATGATAAGGACCTTTTTGACGAGATTATCCTCCTGCCCAGGGTTAGCCGGTTTTTAGAACCGTTTATGGCTCTGGTGCCGGCCCAATTGTTTGCCTACTTCGTAGCCCTCTCCCTCGATAGAGAGATAGACAAACCGAGGTCTTTGGCAAAGTCGGTTACAGTGGCCTGAATTTATCAGACAAATAGGACATAAATGAGAAGCTGGTACGTTATACAAACCAAGCCTCGGGCGGAGGAAAGGGCTATTTTTTTTCTTGGCCGGTCTGACATTGAAGCATATCTTCCAAGGATGGAAATCTATGCCATCAGGAGGAAAAAAAGGTTTTTAGTTCAAAAACCCCTCTTTCCAGGCTATCTTTTTGCCCGCATCAACCCTGAAGAAAACCTTCACATGGTGAGATGGACAAAAGGGGTCAATAGGATACTACCGGAAAGCATAAATCCTATCCCGTTGCAGGATTCGGTGGTAAACTCCATAAAGGGTATGGCCGACAAGGACAATATAATACGTAAGCGAAACCTGAAGAAAAATGATCGGGTTAGGATCATCAGTGGGCCGATGAAAGATCTGATAGGTATCTTTGAAAACTGGGCTTCAGATAATGCTAGGATCAAGATACTTCTTGACCTGCTTAATTATCAGGCACGAGTGGAACTCCATTACAGTCAGATTGAAAAGATTATCTGACAATATCTATTTACAGAAATTTTGAAACTCATTTGAATTATGCCTTTAAGCCATTGTCAGGGGG